>Ga0208373_1000084_pt1 | contig 171790 bp, 155 predicted proteins | sample RifOxyC2_FD_184036 | JGI IMG/M metagenome (GOLD analysis project Ga0208373, IMG submission 184036) | Soil microbial communities from Rifle, Colorado - Rifle Oxygen_injection C2 (SPAdes) | ecosystem: Environmental > Terrestrial > Deep subsurface > Rock core/Sediment | place: Rifle, Colorado...
AAAACAATATCATGAAGAAAATACAATTAAAATTACATCGAAATAGCTCAAAGAGAAAAAAATGTTCGTAAAATAATGTGTGAATCAAATATTTTTTTTGCTCCATATTCGTTTTAGAAATTTAGGTGTTATTTATTCCGCTTCTTCATTCCCTCGAATTTAGGAAGAGATTCATCTTCATCATCTTGGAAAAGATAATCATTAAAATCAGTGAAGTAATATTTGTCTTCATCAGGAAAAAATCTTCTGGCTTTCCTTGTATCTTTATAAGAATCAACTGCAGCTTTAATGGCTGTACGAAGGCGGGTAATTTCACTTTCTATTTTCTCAGCTGTCCCGGAGTATTTTCCTTCTTTAAAGCTTCTAACCTCAGAGTAAATTCTCTCGGTTTGACCAACCATATCATTAGAAAGCTTTTTTGCTTTTTCTATAATCTTACTTTTTGCATAGTCAGCTTTTTTTATATAATTATTAATTTCCTTGGAGATGTCTTGTCTCGTTTCTTTACCGCTCTTGGGTGAATACAATAAAGCTAAAACGCCACCGACAACGGCTCCGAATACAAATGCGGCTGCTACTTTTTGTGTTTTTCTGTTTTCCATAAATAATCCTTTCGAAGTTCTATTCATAATTAAAGATTATTAAAATACTTTTCAAGTGAATTGCCTCGTTATTTTACAAAATCCTATACCAACACATCGCAAATTTATAATTTGAAGCATATTAGTGGTTTTTTAAGGTGCATAATAATTGAAGCATTATAAGCGTTATCTTGAAAATTATTAATCTATTTACAACGAGATTATCGCATCTAATGCTGGGTTTTAACTTATCTATTTTTCATAATTAGTTTCTTTATAAAGAGGGCGTCAAATGATGAACTATCAACTTAAATGCAAAGACCTGGGCTTCGATTCTTGTGATTTTATTTCAACCGGTAATTCCGATAATGAATTAAAGAGAAAATTCTATTTCCATACTATGATAAGTCATGAAAAGGAACTTAAACAAATGGCAGAAGAGAAAAAAATCGAACTGCATAACCTCGTTAAACGAATTCTCGACAATCAAAATTAAAACCAGCCGCTGTTAATACTGAATGAACTGCGCCGAAGTAAAATATTATCTAAATGATTATTCAAAAGGGATTCTTCTTGATGAAGTTCGTGCAGAAATTCACGAGCATCTTAACTGTTGTAAAAGCTGTACTAAAGTTCTTGATAATATGATTTCCATCAGCGACGCAGCCAGCGCAAAGAAAAAAATTGTTCGTCAAAATAAAAGGATTTGGGAAAGAGTTCATAAAGAAAGAGAAAAAAACAACCGTGCCCAAAAGATCGTTCCCAGAATATTTCCCGCTTCCTCAAGGATAAGTTCCGAAGCTCATCATTTAAAAAGCAGCTTGATGCTGAAAGCAAACGAAATTGAGAACAATAAATTATTAGTTATAGCAGGAATTATATCTGTTATTGCATTAGGAGTGATCTTAGCATTTATGATTTTCGATCATCCACCAGCCTCATTCTGGTATGTGGAAAAAGTTTCCGGATATCCGGTTATTGAATCTAAGGTATTAACTGATCAAGGAATAATAAAAATCGGAGAGAAACTTTATACAGATTCCGAATCAAGAGTTCGGTTGAAAGTTGGAGTGGCTGGCGAAATAGATGTTGAACCCGAATCAGAAATTGAAATCAACGAAACAAAATCATCCGAATACAGACTTGTTCTTTCAAGGGGAAAAATCAGTGCAAGAACATGGATTGCCCCAAAATTATTTTCAATCAATACTCCCTCAGCCGTGTTAACCGATCTTGGCTGTATGTATTATTTATCTGTGAGTGATGATTCTTCAACAATGCTCCAAGTTAAATCGGGCTGGATTTTGATGGAACATAATAACAACAAGTCTCTTCTTCCTGCCGGAACAACATGTTTATCACAAATTTCAAAAGGTCTCGGCACACCTTTCTCCAATGAAGCCTCGACAACATTTAAAGCATCTTTATATAAGCTGGATTTTGAAAACAGCAATACAAAGGAATTAGTTAATTTACTTTCTGAAGCACGTCAAAAAGATTTAATTACTTTATTCCACTTACTAAAACGTCTCGATCAAGAATCATGCGGAATTATTTATGACCGGATATCTGTACTATTTAAGATACCACAAAGAATTACACGCGAAGGGATTATTAACGGTGATAAAGACATGTTGGGCAGATTATGGACGGAACTTGGTCTAGGCAGCATATCGTTATATCAAAATTTATAATTCTTTTTAATTAGAATTATCCTAATTTCGCTTTGTCATTTAAACGATTTTCTTCTATAAAAGAATATTATTTTTAGTATTAATAATACTCCATTCTTTTTGAACCAAAAAAAGCAATTAAAGTAAAATTTTTATGTACGCACTTGAAGTGAAAAATCTTTCTAAAAATTTTAACGGAATACGGGCTGTTGATCATGCTTCGTTTACAGTGCCCGAAGGTTCAGTATTCGGATTAATTGGTAGAAATGGTGCGGGTAAAACCACAACTATTAGAATGATGATGAATATCTATGTTCCCGACAACGGAGAAGTAATTTTACGGGGAACAAAGATAGGTCAAGAGTTTAAGAATAAAGTTGGTTATCTACCCGAAGAGAGAGGACTTTACAAAAAGATGAAGGTTCTGGATACACTGCTTTTTCTTGCAGAACTGAAAGGCAAAACCGGCAAAGATGTCGAAAAGAAAGCGTACGAATATTTAAAAAGATTTGATATTGCCGATAGAAAAAATTCCAAGGTTGAAGATCTTTCAAAAGGCAACCAGCAAAAGATTCAATTCATCGCTGCTGTGCTTCATGATCCAGAATTTTTAATATTTGACGAACCTTTTGCCGGTCTGGATCCGATTAACACCGATTTACTTAAAGATATTATTCTCGAAAAGAAAGCAGAAGGAAAAGTAATTATCTTTTCTACACACCTAATGGACTTTGCCGAGAAACTCAGCGATCATATTGCAATGATTGATCATGGGAAAATAATACTCAAAGGTTCCCTTGGCGAAATAAAAACTCAGTTCGCGCAAAGAAATGTTACGCTTGAGGCTGAGGGCGATCTGTCGTTTCTTGACCGTGCCGGTTTTGTCGAGAAAGTTGAAAACTTCGGTAATTCATTCGGGGTGAGAGTTAAGGAGGCTTCTCAAACGCAAGAGCTGTTAAAACTTTTGGTTCAGAATAATGTTAGAGTAAACAAGTTTGCTGCTAACGAAATATCTCTTCACGAAATTTTTATTACGCTGGCAGGAAAGGATTCGAACATTGTTAAATAGAAGAACGCTTACTATTATCAAACGAGAGCTGAAAGTAAGATTGTTCAGTCGAACCTTCATTATTATGACCCTTCTCATTCCTCTGTTTATGTTTGGAATATTAGGTTTACAAACCTTCCTTATTCAATATACCGATGTTGAAAATGCTTTTCTAGTTGTTGCATCAGAATCGCAAAAGGTACTCGATAATGTTCAAGACGAGTTGTCGAGGATGCCCAAAAATCAAGATGGAAATATTGAATTTATGTTTGATAAACTGGAGAAGCAGAAACTTGAACAAAGATTAAGCAACATTCGAACACAAATTTTGGAAGAAAAAATCACCGGACTGATTTACATCTCCGATCAGGCGCTTAAAAATAAAAAGGTCGAGTACTATTCTAAAAACCCTAACAATAATGTGCTGTTGAACAAAATAAAACCTTCAATAAACAAAGTGCTTACCGACATGTTTTTCGTAGGCAGACAATTATCAACTGAAGAGCTTGAGTTTGCAAAAAACAATGTTGATTTTAACGGATTTAGAATTTCAGCAGATAAGGAAATTGTGGAAGAGGGAATTGGAAATACAATACTCTCATTCCTATTTACATTTTTACTCTATATGAGCTTATTATTCACCGGACAAATGACAATGACATCAGTCATCGAGGAAAAAAGCAATAAAATAGTTGAGGTGCTTTTGTCGTCAGTTAGCAGCAGAGAATTAATGACCGGGAAAATTATCGGAACTTCAATTACCGGACTCGCGCAAATGGCAATATGGATTTCGCCTTTAATAATTTTAATATCAACCACCTGGTTCGTACTTCCGCCCGAATTTACATTGAAGCTAAGCATGTGGCATTTGCTTTTTTTCTTGTACAATTATTTTATTGCACTCATTACTTTTCTCGGTTTGTTTGCAACCGTTGGTTCGATTTTTGACAATCCTCAGGATGCGCAATCCGGCATCTGGCCAATAATGATGCTGATAATAATTCCCTTCTTTATTGCAATTGGGATGCAAACGAATCCTGAAAATCAAATTGCGAGATTTACCTCTTTCTTTCCCTTTGCCTCATTGATTGTTATGCCGGCAAGAATTACTCTGGTTGATATTCCTTTGGCACATTTAATCCTATCAATTATTATAAATATTGCCACGATGGTTTTGATTTTTATTCTCGCCGGGAAGATTTATCGCGTGGGAATTCTAATTACCGGCAAAAAACCAAAATGGTCTGAAGTTGTTAAGTGGTTTAAGTATAATTATTAGATTTCGTTTCAGTTAATAGCATAACATAGTGGCAGGCACTGATGACACAGATTCAGCCAGGGGCTGACAGGTAAACAGATATACGCAGATGGGTACAAACCAGTAACATCTACTTGCTATTGATTCACTTAATATATTTTACTCTTGTGCCGGCATCCCATAAGCAGCCCATTCCTCGTTGGAAGGACCATAAATTCCGGGGACTTTTAATCCCAGCAATCTCATAACAACAGTAAGCTGTGCACGATGATGAATTTGATGAGTGGTAAGGATTCCTAAAGTTTTTCCTTTTGCCCATGTTTCGCCGTACATGTCATCTTCTTTCATCAGAGTTTCATCATTCCATTTTGATTTTATCTCTGCGATCATATTTTCAGATGCTTGCTTGTATGATTTAACGATCTCAGATACACTTGCTGGAATTGGAACTTGTTCATCAACGGTTTCGAATGTTAATCCTGTTCTATGCACCATCTCACCAATTGATGTTGTAATATGCCAGGCAAGTCTTCCGGCAGTTCTAACTTTCTCATGGACTTTTTTGTTAAGCGATTCATCTGTTAGGTTAGATAAAACTTTTATAGTTGATTCAGATTCGTAATTCCAATCGAAAATGAAGTCAGATAGTTTGTAGTACACGGTTTTCTCCTTCTATTTATTTGTCACACTTCGACCATTCGTCAAGCTCATGGCTCAGTGTGACATGTTACAAATGTCAGTCTGAGCTTGTCGAAGAATGACTGATAGCAGTATTATTTTTCGTTTTACTTTTAGATAATAGTACAAGAGCATCAAAGTCTCCTCTCATCAAAGCTTCTTTCTTTTTTCTGCTCCAACCTTTTACTTGTTTTTCAAATCTAATTGCTTCATTAATGTCATTAAAACTAGTTGAGTAAACCAATTGAACAGGCAGACGACTCGAGGTATAACCCTTATGTATACCGGATTGATGCTCTGCTAATCTTTTCTCCAAGTTGTTTGTAACACCCGTGTAGTAACTGTGGTCTGAACATTCGAGGATATAGACAAAATATTCTTTCATAAATAAAGGGTCATGTTTCGACAAACTCAACATGACATCGAGATTACTGTCATTCTGAGCTTGACGAAGAATGAAAGATCCTACTTCAGATTATTAAATATCTCTCTCACCTTCAGCAAATTTGCTTCAACATCCTTCTTCTTCATCCTCTCCTTCTCAACAACTTCCGGTACAGCATTGCTTACAAATTTTTCGTTGGATAATTTTTTATCAATTCCAACTAACAAACCTTCAAGCCGTGAGATTTCTTTCTGCAGTCGATTCTTCTCAACATCTAAATCTATCAATCCTTCAAGGGGAACATAAATCTCACAATTTTTAATTATTGTTGAAGCACTCGCTTTAGGTTTTGTAATCGCTTCTGAAACTTGAACTTCTTCAACTTTTGCCAATTTCTTAATGTAATCAAGCTGATAATCTTTTACCGATGTTGATTTGATAAACGCTTTAACAAATTTCGATGGAGGAATATTCATCTCACCTCGAACATTACGGATTGCAGTGATAATATCCTGAACAAATTCCATTTCCTTTTCTGCTTCAGTATTTACCAGCATTTCATCAAACTTTGGATATTCAGAAGTTGAAATGCTTTCACCTTCTTTTCGTTCATAAATTCTCTGCCATAACTCTTCCGTGATGAATGGCATGAACGGATGAACAATCTTCAAAAGATTCTCAAACATCTTAATTGCTCGGGTGAGAACCACCGACTTAACTTCTTCACTATCCGAGTACAATCTATTCTTTGCAAGCTCTATGTACCAATCGCAGAAATCATTCCATACATATGTATAAATGATCTTTGAAGCATTATTTACTTCAAACTTATCCATCGCTTTATTTAGTGCTGAAAGTGTTTCATGGAAGCGTGAGTTGATCCATCTATCTGAAAAATCTATGTGCTTATCAATTAACTTTTCATTGAGAGGAACTGTTTGAGCGTTCATCAACAAAAATCTTCCGGCATTCCAAATTTTGTTGGAGAAGTTTCTGCCGAGTTCACATTTGTCGGTTGAGAAGAGAACATCCTGTCCAAGCGGCGCAAGGTAAATTACTGTAAACCTCAAAGCATCTGCACCGTAGTCGCAGATAACATCGAGCGGATCAGGCGAGTTGCCAAGCGACTTGCTCATCTTCCTTCCCTGAACATCGCGAATCACACTTGTGAAATAAACATCTTTAAATGGAATATCTTTCTTGAAGTACATTCCCGCCATAATCATTCTTGCAACCCAGAAGAAAATTATATCGGGAGCGGTTACGAGCAAATCGGTTGGATAGTAATAATTTTGTTCTTCATCATTCACAAAAACATCATGCGCCCAAAGCCAGCTTGATGCCCATGTATCAAGAACATCCTCGTCCTGTTTTAAATTCTTTGAACCACAATGCGGACATTTTTCTAGAGGATCCATCGATACAATCGGTTCCTTACATTCAAGTTTGCAATGGTCATCACCCACGCAATACCAAACGGGAATTCTGTGTCCCCACCAAAGTTGCCGCGAGATGCACCAATCTTTAATGTTTGTCATCCAGTGTTCATACGTTTTTACCCAATGATCGGGATGATAATTTACTTTTCCATCTTTAACAACTTGAAGTGCCGGCTCTGCCAACCCTGCTCCGCCTGAGGCGGATCCGCCTTCGGCGGACATGCTCATAAACCATTGTTCGGAAAGATATGGTTCTATCGGAACATTACCACGCTCAGAGTAACCAACTTTGTTCTGATAATTTTCAACCTTTGCAAGAAGTTCAAGCTCTTCAAACCTTGCAACAACTTTTTTTCTCGCTTCAAATCTATCGAGACCAACAAATTCTTTTGGAACATTTTCATTTAAGCTTGCATCGTCATTTAAGATATTAACAATCTCAAGTTTATGACGCTGACCCATGTCATAGTCATTCACGTCATGAGCAGGAGTAACCTTCACTGCGCCCGTTCCAAATTCCATATCAACATATTCATCAGAAAAAACTGGAATTTCTCTTCCAACAATTGGAAGCACAACTTTTTTCCCGATGAACTTTTTAAATCTTTCATCATTTGGATTGACTGCAACTCCAGTATCACCAAGCATTGTCTCGGGTCGAGTAGTTGCAACAGTAATGAACTCGCTGCTGTCTTTCACCGGATACTTGAAATACCAAAGCTTTCCGTTTACGGTTTTGTAAATTACTTCTTCATCTGAGATTGCAGATTTATTTGCGGGATCCCAATTCACCATTCTGAAGCCGCGGTATATTTTGCCGTCATTGTAAAGATGAACAAACGCTTCAATAACTTTTTTGTAGTAATGATCATCCATCGTGAAGCGTTCTCTCTGCCAGTCACAGCTAACGCCAAGCTTTTTTAATTGCTGAATAATTATTCCGCCGTATTTTTCTTTCCATTCCCAGCAATGCTTTAGAAATTCCTCGCGACCGATTTCATACTTATTTATTTTATTATCCTTCAGCATCTTCACGACTTTAGATTCCGTAGCAATCGAGGCGTGATCTGTTCCCGGAACCCAGCATGCATTAAATCCTTGCATCCGTTTTGTGCGGATGAAAATATCCTGGATTGTGTTGTTTAGGATGTGACCCATTGTTAAGCTGCCGGTAATGTTCGGCGGAGGAATAACAATTGTATAAGGTTTTTTGTTTTTATCTATTTCCGAGTGAAAAATGTTGTGCTTAAGCCAGTTTACGTACCACTTTTCTTCTACATCTGCGGGGTTGTATGCTTTGGGCAATTCTTGAATGTTAGTCGTCATTGTAACCGTAATTTATCTCTGTGAGGTGCAAATATAAGGAAAAATGGGGAAGTGGGGGATGAGGAATGCTAATTGTTTAATTGTACCCGATTTACAAAATAATAAAACACTTAAATAACGATACCTGTATGTCAAATATCATTGCCATTTCTCTGGTTTTTTTAGGACATATCCGTTTGGTAAAGTTATTTCATCGGGAAACAAAGAGGATTTAAACTTTAGCTCGTGGTTGTGGAGAGTAATATAATTAGTCGCTTTTTGTTTAAGGTCATAGGAAAATCTGGAAGGAGGGAAATAAACAAAAATTTTATGTTTTGGTTTAATTTCGTTAATGAAATCAATTGGTGGGATTAAATCGCTGTCTGCAGAAATTAATATAGAAATGTCACATTGATCTAGTACTATATCTCTAATCATTTGAACTGCGATATGCACATCAGTTTCTTTTTCTTCGAATGTTTTAATTTTCTGACCATTATGTTCAATGATTTTTTCTAAAAACTTACCGAGAAAGAGATGAAATTTTGGATTTAGCTTGTTAGCAGAAAGAAATAGGTCTTGGCGATCCTGTTTTCCCCTGGATTTCTGAATGGCTGAGAAATAATTAACTCTAACAAGTTCCTGGTGTGGTCTTATAAATTGCTCACAAAACCTGACTAAATCCAACCAGTAATACTTTTTCCAGTTTCTACTTTTTAGACCAAAATAGAAGTTAAAGCCATCTATGTAAAATATTACTCTTTGTTTTTTATCACTCAAAATTATATCTCTCTTTCTCAGAAATAAAGAAGCCCCTCTGCAATTGAGGGGCTAAACACAGGACTTTCTCATCCTGCGGGGGTAACGTAGTACAAATATAGGTGTAAAAGCATTTATAAGCAATATATTTTTATAGGAATGTTCATAAATTTTCACTTAATAATAATTTACTTTTCGCAAAATTTAAAAAGCAACCAAGAAATACTTGAGGAGTAGAAATGATAAAAAATAAATTAGATAAAGAAGAAAAAGCAATCCTCGATTCTTTTAATAAAGGAGAATGGAAATCGATTAAGAGTAAAAAGACTATAAACCGTCTTAGAAATGCTGCCCGAAATACAATTGAAAAGAATCTTCGAATTCATGTTAATATTTCAAGACGTGATTTAGAAGAATTACAAAAGAAAGCAATTAAGGAGGGATTGCCGTATCAGGCTTTCATCTCAAGCATCTTACACAAGTATGTGAATGGAAGATTGTCGGAGAGATAATCAAGTTCCCGCCTTCTCTAATATTTTCCTCAACATCTATCACCTAAAAATTCTGCTTAAGCTAGTTTACGTACCACTTTTCTTCCACTTCTGCGGGGTTGTATGCTTTGGACAGTTCTTGAATGTTAGTCGTCATTGTAACTGTAATTTATCTCTGTGAGGTGCAAATATAAGGAAAAATGAGGAAGTGGGGGTCGAGTGAATTGATGATTGATTGAATGGTTGAATGATTGAAAATTAATTGTTCCCTTTGGGGTACAAAACTAATTATTTGAATGTTGAGGCGTGAATTGCTGAATTGTTAAATTATGTTTTAAAGTAAATACTTAAATGAAAACTTTATAAATTTATTAGTGAGATTTATGATGAAGACCATATTTTAATCATTATGAAAAGAGTATAATATGCAATTGAGTTTTTCTGGGAATAATTACTTCTATAAGGTATTTTATTATGAAATAAAATCCTTGTATCATTTTTCTATAGTGGCAGTTCATAGAGAAACCAAAAGAACTTCTTTTATTACTACTACTAATTTCATTTTGGATTTGTGTGATATAAACACTGAAGTAAAACGTTTTTGGGAATCAGAATGGCTAATTTCAAAAGAGGAACGAATACTTTTTACCCGCAGATTTGAAGATTGTATAAAGCAGCAACATTCTTTAATTATGCTTGAAAAATTTCTTGACGAAGACAGACTTGAGGGTGAATGGGAAAATTTTAAACAATAAGTTTTAGTTTTTACTTGAACCTCGAAAAATAATCATCAATTTCGCCTCGCATTTCTATTCCAACTTGCTCAAAACTATCAAGTAAATCTTCGTAAGCACCATCTCTCACCTAAAAATTCTGCTAAAGCCAATAGCTGTACCACTTTTCTTCCACATCTGCGGGGTTGTATGCTTTAGGCAGTTCTCGAATGTCAGTCGTCATTGTAACCGTAATTTATCTCTGTGAGGTGTAAATATAAGGAAAAATGGGGAAGTGAGGAGAGTTATCTGTAATTCTTATTATTCATGTCAATGATTAAGCTCTAAATAGTATTAGAATCGTTAGTATATCAATAATTTATTTATTTTTTTCAAGCCAATCCCTCGCAGGTTTATAGTCTAATTTAGCTGACTCTTGTATATATGGGATTGCTTCTTCTTTTTTACCCATATCTAAATACACTTTTCCGAGATTAAAATAAAAACCGTCGTCTTGAGAGTTGTATTTGATTGCTTTCAAAAAATATTCCTCTGCTAGGTTAAAGTTTTTATTTTTAAGATAAATTGCTCCTATTAAATTATATCCATCGGAAAATGTAGAATCAATTAATAATAATTTTTCCAAAAATCTTTTTGATGAATCGAGATTATTTTCATTGTAATAGGATAAACTTATTTTATATAAGACTTTGGAATTGGTACTGTCGTGGTCTAAATAATTTGTGTAATTTTCAATTGCTTGTTTGTATTTAACTTGATTTAAATAAATTTCACCAATATCAAAATAAAATTGCCACAAACTTGTATCAATATGCACTGCTTTACTTAATGAATTTAAAACTTTGCTAGTGTCCTTTTTCCCCCTATAAACTAATGACAAACCAAGATATGCTGCTGCTGTATTTGAATCAATTTTTAAGCACTCATCGAAATAATAAATTGCTTTATTTAAGTCATTTTTAAAATAGTACGCACTTCCCAATCCAAAATAAGTTTGAGTAAGATCAGATGTGGTATAGCTGATCCTATTCACCTTACTTTTTATCTTCCCTTCTTCAACCGACCTTTTACGTAATTGAATTACGCGATTGTAAGAATTGATGACATTATCATAATCTTCTACTTCTAAATATGCTTTCCCTAAAGTGACAAACGCTTTAAGAAAATTACCGTTTAATTTTGTAGCATTTAGACCACAATCAATAGTTTTGAAATAGTCACCTTTTTCGAAGTATATATTAGCCAAGTTATTATATAATAAAGCAGAATTTGGGTCAATCTCTAGAGCAATATTTAGATAGTTTATTGCCTTATCGAATTCTTTTTTATACTTAAATATAAGCGCTAAATTACTATAAGTTTCATCATCAAATTTATTCGGTTATAATGCTGCTTGACAATACAGTATTGCTTTATCATATTCTTTTTTATGAATATAGATCGTACCTAAATTTTTATTAGCACCAGCGAATTGGGGATTCAATTGTACGGCTTTACTGTATAACTTTTCTGCTTTAGTATAGTCCCCTAACAATGTATATACATAACCCAATTGATTATATGCCAGTACAAATTGGGAATCTTTTCTAATTGTCAATTCTAAATATTTGATGGCACTGTCGAGGTCTTCAATTTTCCCAAATGCTAGGCTTAAATTATAATATATAGGCGCACAACTTGAATCAATTTTAGTAAATTCCTTAAAAATCCCAATTGATTTATGGTATTCGCCAGCATCATTAGCATTTATCCCCCTATAATACAAGTTTAGCAAGATTAGAGAACGTTTATCGTTTATGGGTATTAAATTTACACTCTTAAGTTCATCTATCGGAATAGCAAAATTTATGCTTTGACCTCTTTTATCTCCTCCTGAACTAATCCCAATAAGTTCACCCTGAGTATTTATAACTGCACCACCACTACTGCCATGAGATATTGGGGCCGTGATTTGAATATATGTTCTGTTGAATTGTTGATAATATCCGAATTTACTAATAATACCATCTGACAACGTGTTTTCCAATCCCAGAGGACTTCCTAACGTAAAAATTTTTTGTCCGACTTTGACTTTATTCAGATCTGCCTGTTTGATGGATGGGAATTTGCCTCCTTTTATCTTGATTATAAGAAGATCTCTTATGACATCTGCACCAACTATCAAGTCCCCAGAGTATTGTTTGCCGAAATGTTCGACTACAATTCTCTCTGATTTCTCAAAGTTATGATAATTTGTTACAACATAACCTGAATCATTTATGATTATGCCACTTCCTAGTCCCCTCAATCTACCGTCAAACCCAATAGCCTTAATCATTACAACTGCATCTTTATATTTCTCATAAATTTGCACAGCGCTTAATTCTTGGGCAATAAGCGGTAAAGAATAGACAAGTGATATTATTGTTGTGATAACAGTTTTCTTAATCATATTTTCACTAGTTCTTTGTCCAACATCTTATAAATTTAGACGTTCTAAAAAAGATGAAGTTTAACTATATAAACTATTCCCAGTTATTGATCCATTTTAATTTCAAGCACCTCATTCATCACCATTTCAATTTCCTCAATCTTAAACTTGTATTGTTTTCTTTCCTTTTCGTTGGAGCAATCCTTCTCCCCACCAATAAAAAATTCAGCGAGAAATTTTGCTTCTTCTTCGTTCTTTGCTTTAATGTTTATAATGTAATCACAGTGTAGTGAGACTTGGTGGTTCTTCATTCAGTACCCTAAATTTTTATCTCTTTCTCGTCTTCCGGTGGTTCAATACCTAGGAACTCTTTATAAATTCTTGCTCGATACTTTTTACCTAAACTATTAATCACATCAATAAACTGTTGATAAGTACCACTCCCACCAAGAAAATCCCAGAATTCATCTCCGATAAGCACAACTTTATCATTTTTCATATCAAACCATCTTTGAGGAAAACCCCATGCATAATCTTCTCTTTTGCCATAGGGATTATATGGAAGCGCAAAAAATGCGTCGTCAATTTTTCTTGGTTCCATGCTATAAAGTTTTAATATTTTTTCTTTACTTACTTTTGTAATGTCGCTATTAGGTAAAGGAGATTTTATTTCAAAAGCATATTTTTTATTGGCAATTTTATCTTCGGCATAAACATCGCAAACCACAGTAACAGGAATTTTTTTTCCTTTACCTTCCAAGATATATTTTATTTCATTATCCCAATCAGGTTTAATTCGTTTTTGTCCTGCTTCTGGATGCTCCAACCTATTTAAGACTTCCGTTATTCGACGCAACCTTTCAACTCTAATGTTACCTACTATATGATGGTCGGTATCCGCAAATCCCATACCTTTTTCACCTGCAACTTTTGCTAAATTTTCCCAAACCTTACCGAACGGAGTGACAAACCTTCTTTCAAAATGTGATCCTTTAAAAATCTCATCTGGAACTAAAGCAGCATATAACGGTTTTTTAGCGCGATGCTCATCTTTTAAAAAAGGATCTTCAATTAGAACGCGATCCATCACTTTGTCCATCAAAGTTATGATAAGGATTTTTATCGCATCACTAATTTCTTTTGTTTTATCTTTCATATAGTGTCTCGTAAATGAAATATAATTTCCGAATAAGCTCCCTTATCTTTTTCAGTTCTATTTAGAACAGGTCGTTTGAATTGCTGAACTATTTTCATTCCAGCTTTCTCTGCAATAGTTGGATATAAATTATTTTTGTCATTGGCAACAAGAAAAACATGATAGTCCTCAACAAAATATTTTTTCATATTCAGCAAAACCTGGGAGATTCCTTCAACATAAGAATCTCTTGCATCTTTACCTTTACCTTTATATAAAGAACCAATCTCTAAATCATCTCTTCTTTTGAATCCAAATAAATCGTAAGCATAAGCATGCTGTTCGTGGTAATCAATTAACCCAACATATGGCGGACTAGAAAATATTCCTTTTATATTTTGCTTCTTAACCAAACTTGAAAGTTTTTTATCGACTTTCTTTAATTCTTCCAATAAATCAATTTCTCGGCTGTCGCCAGTTAAACAAATTTGTTTTGTTTCTGTTCGTATTTGATTAAACTCCGATAAGCGCTCAATAGTATCTTTGGTATATGTTTCCCACCATCTCAAGATTGAAAAAAGAGGTTTACAAATTTTACCATGCTTGTGGCAGTAATAGGTCGTACTTATCGGTTCAACAAGTGTAGCTAAATCAGCATGTGTAGTTGCCCGACACGAACGAATTGTTCGACTAAGAATAAGTTTGAGAATATCTTTTGTATTAGTGTTTCTTAAAGTTTTGATTTTAGAATAAACAAATTCTAATTCATCCTTCACATGCTTTGAGTACCATTTATCAAGAAATGTGTCTCCTTTTTCAATCTCAAGCACAATATCATACTTCTTTACTAATTCATTAAATATCGGAAGAAACTGTTTCTCTTTTTCCCCCGCATACTTTTCTTCATCAATTTGTCCTCGATTCAATTTGTATCGATAGTCTGGATTTGGAAAATATTTGTTGTTAAAAATGTTTAACTCTTTTAGAAGAGCATTCTCAAATTCAAGAGTAGAATGCTGCTGTAAAAATCTTTTTAGAGCGATGGTAATTTTGTTTGAGTGTTCGGCAATCTCTTCAATATTGTACTCATCTATTTTACAATTGGAGATAAAGGAATTAAAATATGAGATGTCAATTCCAATGGCATGCATTCCTAACTCATTGGCTTGAACTAGTGTCGTTCCACTTCCACAAAAGGGGTCGAGCACAATATCGCCCTTGTTGAAGTAAACTTCTTTCTTGAAATCGTCCGTGTGATCATCGAGGAAATATTCGACGAGTTGGGGAATAAATTTCCCTTTATAAGGATGCAGTCTATGAACATGTTTTGTTGTTTCCGCTTCTTTGTACTGGTCGAAAGATAAAGCCCAATTTAAGTCATCTCCGATTTTACTTTTATAATGAACTTCTCTCTTACCATTAAAAGATTTGTAATAATTGATTAATTCATTCTTTGAAACAAACGTATCGCCATTTTCACCATATTTATGAATTCTTCCATAATTAATTAAATAAGTAATGTTTGAATTAGTTACATTTTTCCCAAGATGCTGTGAGGCCCAATCACTCGCTTCCCTAATGGTCAAAAAATCACCTGGTTCAAATAGTTTTAATTGCATTATAAATTGGTGCTAAAATAATTCTATCATAAAATTATAAATTTATTTGCTAATAAACCCAAAGTGTCTGCTCATCCAATATATTCCAAAATAAATGTGGAATTATCATTAAAATATACCGCTCGCATAGAAATTCTTACCCTAAAGCAATTCTTATTTTATCCTTTAAACTGTTTAAGTAAGTTTTGTGAGTTAATTTAATCTACTCTTTAATTTCTATGAGGTTCTATCATGAAACTTACCAAACCATTTTTTACAATTGTAATAATCATACTTATTTCAACATCTGTTGTTGCACAAAGCAAAGCAGCTAAAATTGAAGACTTGCTGCAGCGCTACTATGATTATGGATTATTCAATGGCTCAGCATTAGTAGCTGAAGATGGAAATATTATCTTCGAAAAAGGATTTGGTCTTGCTAATATGGAATGGAATGTTCCGAACACACCGGATACAAAGTTCAGAATCGGTTCAATCTCCAAGCAATTCACATCAACCATCATTATGCAGCTTGTAGAAGAAGGAAAAATTAAGCTCGATGCAAAGCTTACGGATTATCTTCCCAACTATAGAAAAGATACGGGCGATAAGGTTACAATACATCACCTTCTTAATCATACATCGGGAATTACACCATATACTAGTTTACAGGGAGTTTGGAGCGACTCTTTACGAAATCATTACAAGCAAGATTATTTTATCGAACACTTTCACAGCGGTGATTTGCAATTTGAACCGGGTTCAAAATATGTTTACAACAATACCGGATATTATCTCTTGGCTGTAATTGCTGAGAAGGTCACCGGGAAAGGTTTCGGTGTACTGCTCAAAGAAAGAATATTTGATCCTTTGAAAATGAGAAATACTGGATCCGAAGACGATGAATTAATCATTGATAAGAAAGCATCCGGATATTTAAAGTCCGGAAGAACATTTCAGGTTGATCCTTACATATTTATGCTAAACGCGATGGGTGCAGGGCATATTTATTCAACGGTTGAAGATATGCTTCTGTGGGATCAGGCACTTTATTCAACTAAAATTCTTTCCGAAGAAAGCAAAAACAAGATGTTCACACCTTACTTAAGTAATTATGGCTATGGTTGGATAATTGCCAAGGATACAATAAAAGGTACAAATGAAGCAATTACAATAACTGCTCATGATGGCGGAATATATGGATTTAACACTTCCTTTGTCCGAGTTCTTGAGAAAAAAATAATGATCGCAATCTTTAACAATACGGGACCTGCTCCGCTTCAGGAAATGGCTGGTCAAATTATACAAATTCTATATGATCAAGAGTTTAAGTATCCCAAAAGACCAATCCAGGATTATGTTGCAGGTATAGTTGAAACTGAAGGAATTGAGGCAGCGATCAGTGCCTATAAAAAAGTTAAGCAGGAAGAATTTGATTCTTATGATTTTTCCGAACAGCAGTTGAATAATCTAGGTTATTATTATTTTCAAAATGGAAGAATAGATGAAGCGCTTGCTATCTTCAAGTTGAACATCGAAGCATTTCCATTGGCTTCTAATCCTTACGACAGCTATGCCGAAGCTCTGATGAAAAAGGGTGATAAAGAAGGTGCAATAGAAAATTATAAGAAATCAATCGATATCAATCCTGGAAACACAAACGGAATTGAAAAGCTGAAAGAGCTTGGAGTAGAGTATAAAAAGGAACTGACGGTAGAAAACAAAATTTTATCAAGATACACTGGGAACTACCAGCTGTTTCCAAATTTTATAATTACAGTTCGTGCTGATGGAGATAAAATATTTGCTCAAGCAACCGGACAAGCTGAGTTTGAAATCTTTCCGTCATCAGAGACAAAATTTTATTACAAAGTTGTTAATGCACAAATTGAATTTGTTGCGAATGAAAATGGCGACTTCAATAAAATGATTTTGTATCAGAACAATCGCGAGATGCCCGGTGAACGGGTGAAGTAACAAGGTCATTTCCAAAAAATCAGTTGTGTCAAAGTAATTTTTATCTAAACATATAAAAAACGCTGTCTCAAAAGTAATTTTTACTGTCACACTGAGCCAGTCGAAGTGTGATTTTAATCTGAATTGTCAGTCTTCGATGGCAATGCCACTCTGACTGACAATTTTGGACTTTGGAGACAGCCTCTTAAATTCCAACCTATCAATTCTAATTATCGCACTAACACTTATCCTCCGAAGTGCTAACGAAGTAGGATCATCTTCTTTGTTAGAGTTGAACCGGCTGCATTTAACTTGTAAAGGTAAACACCGCTCTGCAAGTCGGAAGCATCGAAAGTAATGCTGTGCGAGCCAGCTTCCATGTTTCGGTTAATTAAAGTTTTAACTTCCTGTCCAAGCAAATTGTAAACTACCAACCTTACGAATCCATTCTGTACTAAGGAAAAAGAAATTTGTGTTGAAGGATTGAACGGGTTTGGATAATTTTGTTTCAGTTCAAATGTGCTGATTAAATTTGTGCTTACCTGTACAACTTTTGAATATGAGTATGAACCGTCAAAGTCTAATTGTTTCAGCCGGTAAGAATAAACTGTTTGTGATAAAATATTTTTATCAGTGAAACTATAATTGTTGGCAGCGGTTGTTGTTCCGTTTCCTTTCACAAAACCGATAGATTCCCACTTGTTCGAAGCTGACTTTCTCTCAATTGAAAAACCGCTGTTATTAAGTTCTGTCGCCGTTGTCCATGCTAAATTAACCTCTGAACCATTAGCGGATGCATTAAATGAAACCAACTCTACCGGGACTATATCACTCCAGAAAGTTGAAACTCTAATGCCATCAACGATAACATTAGCTGCATTTGAACTGCTGCCTTGTCTCAAATTGACTGTCCCGAGAGAAACAGCATCGGTTTGTGTTGTAGCTACGGTCAGATTTGGAGCAGGTTCAGTCCCGCTAATTGCAGGATTAATAAATAGATTTATAGTGTCGTTTGCAAGTCCATCGTTCAGCGCGTATTTAACTACCAATAAATAAGTCGTGCCTGTCGTATAGATTGAATCGCTGTATGCAGCTGGGTTTGACGTGGTGGAGCTTTTCGAAATTCCAAAAGTAAGATTACCATTTGCGGCAAGTCTAACGAAAGTACGCGCAAAGAAATCAAAAGTATTTGTAGGATTAACACCCAAATGCAAGAAATAATCTCCCGGTGTTTGTGCACTGGTTACGTTTACCATAAAAGAAGCGTATACCGAACCACTAGTTACAGAATCAGTATATTGTTTATTAACATCCTGCCCTGTAGTCGTTAATAAAGCTGCATTCCCAATTCCCGAAGAAGGATAACCAACATAACTCAGCCCAGGTGAAGCAACGGTAACCGGATTTACCGTAGATGTACCGGTTATATTCCATCCATGGTTTAGTAATGTGTCCCCTGCCGGGTAATCAAAATTCTCTTCTAATAGAAGCTGCGCAAAAGTGTTGAGTGAAAACAAAAGAGAAAGAACAAAAACCAGCGTGAAAATTTTTTTCATAGAAAACCTCCTAATTTTTTTGTTTAAGTTACAAAAAAGATTGTAAATAAAAAGTAAAGATTAAAAAAAAATACCCCCAATTTGCGCAAGACGCTAAATGATGGTTTTGCCCAAAATTTTAGCTACATATTCATGGAACTTATTGTTTGGATTAGAATTCTAAGATTGGAATATCAGTTCAGCAATTAGTCAATCAGCGTTAATTTGGTATCTTAACTCTCAAATAGCTCTCTTGAGAGCTTTGACTGACGGATGATTGATTGTAATGTACCAATTTTTATTTCTGAATGATTGGTACTGGAATGGTTATTGTGGAATCGCCTTCTTTCTTTTGCAGAATAATATGGCTGCCCTTTTGTCGTATTATTTCAAAATTATGTTCTTCAAGGATTTTACATACTTGCTTTCCCGAAAGAATTTTCAGTTTACCCAACTGAAACCTTTAAACGTGTAATAAAGAATTCTGATTGAAGGCGTTCTTCAATTTCCTGAGGAGATGCGTGTTCAAAAAACAACTCTAAAGCTTCCTGCAAATTTGACTTCGCTTCTTCAACTGTATTTCCTTGACTTGCGATATCTAATTCCGGACACATTGCTACATATCCATTCCCCTCTTTTTCGATCAATGCAGTAAAATCTCTATTATGTTTCATCTTATACCTTTCCGATAATTCAAATCAAAAATAGTTACTTAAAAAACCTTTTACAATGAGGGGATTTGACCACGCTAAAACTACTCAACCAGATAAAGGTAATTCGGCAGCTTAACTACAATTCCGCAATTCTCCCCTTGGCAATCCGTAAACTGGTCACCTACACAGCCGACAACTATATAACCTTTTTCCGTCATTTCTTTTCGCTTTAGTGATTTGAACAGTGCCGATTTCGTTTTATAATCTTTTTTTCCCCGAACAATCAAAGTATCAAAGTCAATATAACCTGCGGCATTTAGATTTTTGAAGGTTGCGTTGTATTGATAATCTTTCTTACCAGTAATGAAAATGATTTTAAATCCTTTTTTTACTAGAAAATCATACAAATCTTTTACCTGAGGATTTGCCGGTGCACTTGCTTTTTCAATCCATTCATCCCAATACTTTGATTCGTAGCCAAAACCGATTTGCTTTATGGCTTCATAATTGTCAAGAACAGTTTCATCAACATCAAACACTACTGCTGAATTTGGATGAACTTCGATATTTGAAAATTTTTCTTTTGCTTCTATAATTATTTCGTTCATTTCTTTTTCATACTGTTCGGATTCGTAATACTTTGCGACTTCATCTTTTGCTATATCGAGATTGATTAAAGCGGGAGAGCAGGAAAGTTGAAGGACTGCGAGAGTGAAACTGAGATATAGATAAGGATTAAGCTTGCCCCTCGTACTGTATGAGTGCCAGGAATGAGGATTAAGATGAAGATTAAGAAGCTTAGTCAGACGATTTTTTCTAATCATTTGTAATCAATCCTTGTTCCGAAGAAAAATAACAATGGTCTTTCAATTCGTTTAGCCCATTCTGATTCCGTGTGATCGGCACCTGGTGAATAATAATAATCAATGTCCGTTCCAATTAAATATCCTTTCTGAGTCAGCTCGCAAAACATTTTTTGTCCGCGCGGCAAACCGTCTTCACCATGATCAATGTAAATTTTTATTTTCTTTTTCTCGCCGGTGTAATTCTTAACCATGTTAATTGCTTTATCACCTTCATAGTAAAATGAGCTGGACATGCAAGCCGCTTTTCCAAACACATCGGGATAATTCCATGCTAACAGAAAAGAAATTAATCCTCCCATCGATGATCCCATTACAGCAGTATATTCTTCTCCGTTTAACGTTCGATAATATTTATCAATGAAAGGTTTTAGCTGCTCAACCATAAACTTCATATAATTTTTGCCCTTAACGGAATCGCTGTATTCCTCCAATCTTTCAGGTGTATTGTATATGCCTACAATAATTATCTCTTGAAGGTCGCCTGATTTAATTAAGCGGGTGGCTGTTTCATCAATCTGCCAATCAATTCCTATGTATGCTGTTTTCGGATCTACAACATTCTGTCCGTCCTGCATGTAAAGAACTGGATATCGCCGATGGATTTCTTTCTTATAGCTTGGCGGCAGCCATACAATAATGTCTCTTCTGTTATTCAGGGTTTTTGAATAAAATTTCCGATGATATTCAACTTTACCAACAATTTTAGGTTTTCCGTTAACTGGTTTCTGCTTATTAGAACTGCTCAATTTTTTTCGTCTATTTATTAAAGGTGATTCTTCTCTCATTATCTGCCTTGATGTATTCTTTAATTATCAGGGTGGTAAAAATACTTTTTAAGCAAAAAGAATGCAAAACGATTGATGCTGATTTGGTTGCGAAAAGCATAACTATTCCAAGGTTATATTGAATATTACAGTCAAATTAATTGCTGTATTGTTAAATTGTTTTATTGTTACCGACTTTTCACGTCTCACATTTCACGTTTTACGATCAAACATTCTTTCTTTTCCAATGGATTATTGTTCTAATTTTATGGATTTTTACTTTATAATTTTTCAGAGGTTGTAATCGCATATGGCAGTAATAAGACCTTTCAAAGCATTGAAGCCCACAAAAGAAAACGCTCCGGTTGTTGCAAGTGTTCCTTATGATGTTGTTAACCGCGAAGAAGCTAAGGAAAAAGCTAAAGGTAACAAGCTTAGTTTTTTAAGAGTTACTCGATCCGAAATAGATCTCGATGATATAATCAATCCGTACTCAAGTGAAGTTTATAAAAAAGCAAAAGAAACATTAGAGCAATTCAAGAAAGAAAAGATATTAATTCAAGATTCTAAACCGCATTTTTATTTATATCGACTTTTAATGGCTGGAAGAACTCAAGTTGGAATTCTAGGAACTTTTTCGATAGATGAGTACGACGACAACGTAATACTTAAGCATGAAAAAACCCGCAAAGAGAAAGAAGATGATAGAACTAATCACATAATTACTACTGAAGCTCAAACAGGTCCGGTTTTTTTAACTTACAAAGGAGTCGAAAGTATCAATAAAATTGTTGACAAAGTATTAGAATCAGAACCGTTGTTTTTGTTTACATCTTCAGATGGAATACGACATACTATCTGGCAAGTTCTTGAAGAACATAATGCCACAATAATTGATGAGATTGGAAAAGTCTGGAACTTGTATATCGCTGACGGACATCATCGTGCGGCAAGTGCAAGCCGTGCACAAAAAGTTAAAAAAGAATCTAATCCCAATCATATCGGCGATGAAGAATACAACTATTTTATCGGAGTTTTATTTCCTGCAGAGCAGCTTCACATAATGCCGTACAACAGAGTTGTTTTTAATCTTAATGGGAACACTAAACAAGAATTCCTAAATAAGATAAGTGAAAAATTTGTTTATGATAAGATCAATGTAAAGGAACCGGTTGATCGAAGAAATATCGGTATGTATTTAGGCGGTGTGTGGTATAATCTTAAACCGAAAGATTCTGTTATTGCAAGTATCAGCCTTGCAAAATCAGTTGCGGAAACTTTGGATGTAAGCATACTTCAGGATTTTCTCCTAAATCCAATACTTGGAATAGATGATCCCCGCACAAATAAGAATATTGATTTCATTGGCGGAATACGAGGCACGGCCGAACTTGAAAAATTAGTTAACTCAGGAAAAGCAATGGTAGCTTTTTCGCTTTACCCGGTTTCGGTCAATGATTTGATGAGCATTGCAGATGCTGGAGAAGTTATGCCGCCAAAATCAACCTGGTTCGAACCAAAGCTTAGAGATGGATTATTAGTTCATTTAATTTAAATCTTAGCGTCTTTGTGTCTTTGCGGTGAAACGACAAAGTGAAACAGAGACCGTAAAAAACAAAAAGGAATAACTCATGGAAAAAAGAATTTATAACTTTGCTGCTGGTCCGGCAATTTTACCGGAACCTGTATTAAAAGAAGCACAAGAACAATTATGGGCGCTTCCGGGAGTTGGAATGTCAATCCTGGAAATCAGCCATCGTTCTAAAACTTTTGATAAAATTATTGCAGAAGCAAAAGAAGGATTAAAATCCTTGCTTAGCATTAGCGATGATTACGAACTTCTTTTTCTTCAAGGTGGAGCGAGTCTTCAATTCTCAATGGTTCCGCTTAACCTAATGGTAAAGAATAAAAAAGCCGATTACATCGTAACCGGAAGCTGGTCAAAGAAAGCTGTTAAGGAAGCAAAGCGGGTCGGAACTGTTAACATTGCTGCGTCAACTGAAGAAGGAAATTTCAAGCGAATTCCTAAACAGGAAGAACTTAAGCTCGATCCTCAAGCCGATTATGTTCACTTCACTTCCAACAATACGATCTTTGGAACTGAATGGCACAAAGAACCTGAAGTTAGAAATGTTCCGCTGGTTTGCGACGCATCTTCAGATATTCTGCACAAAAAAATTGATGTTAGTAAATATGCTTTGATTTATGCCGGTGCTCAAAAGAATATAGGGCCATCGGGCGTTACTTTGGTAATTATCCGAAAAGATTTGCTTGAAAGAAGTTCCGATTCTCTTCACACGATGCTGAATTACAAAACTCATGTTGAAAACAATTCGTTGTATAACACTCCAAACGTATTTGGCATTTACATTATAAATCTTGTTTGCAAATGGCTAAATGGTTTGGGCGGATTAGATGGAATGTACAAGATCAACAAAGAAAAAGCGGACATTCTTTACAAATGTATTGATGAAAGCGGCGGTTTTTACAAAGGTCATGCAGAAAAAGACAGCCGTTCGTTAATGAATATCACTTTTAATCTTGCATCAGAAGATTTAGAAAAGAAATTGGTTAGCGAAGCAACCGCTGCAGGATTTGATGGATTGAAAGGTCATCGTTCTGTTGGCGGCTTGCGTGCATCGATCTACAATGCTTTCCCTAAAAAAGGAGTTGAAGATTTAGTGAGCTTCATGAAAGATTTTCAGAAAAAGAATGGATAATTTTTTAGTAAACATTGTGTGAGGATGTTATGAAATATTTCTTATCGTTATTTTCTATTTACTTATTGATATTCGCGGGCTGCGGAAAAGAAGATGAGGCTCAGCTCGAAGCTTACAACGCCGAAGCTTTTGCTTATGATCTCGGCGAAAGCTGGGAAGTGAATGCAACCACAAGAGTAAAAGGATTTTTCCAAAAGGAGGAAAACGGAACATTCACCGCATTACTTTCTTATGATATTGATTTAGTTACGGTTGCCGGTGATACAATAAAATCCCTGGTCAGCAGAACAGAAGACAAAATGAAAAATGAAAAGATGAGTGATGTCGATCTCGAAACCCAGTTCGATCTCGATTCAACTTATGCCGAAGGAAATTATAAAGTAATTTTTATAGTAAAAGATATGAATACAGAGCAAACGGCAAAATCATCTGCCGAGTTTGTTCTTGAGGAAGAATGAAAGAGAATTAAATATTTAAAATTAAAAACCACTGGCAAGCAGTGGTTTTTTATTACTAATTCTCCAAGGAGTCCTCGGACAATCATTTATCCATTCATTTCACAAATATTCCTCAGGAATTCTCTTTCTTCCTGAAAAACCGGAATCCAAATCATGGTAAAAATTAATAGTCTCCTCATCTGTACGCCAGCACAGAAGCACTTCTTCACCGTCAATTATTGAGGGGAAATCGACTAATCCGATTGTAAAGTTCCAATCCTTATAAATGCAGCCGATCTCTTCTAATTCTTTGATAAATCCTTCAACACTCTCGGCCATTTTTTTAATGAATGGGTCATGCTCGATTTGGCCGTTAATATCTTCGGCATATAATCGCATTTCTCTGGTTGTATTGAGAATATCCTCAACGATCTTCCTCACAAGAGGTAATGTTTTGACCGCTTCCGATGGCGTAAAATATTTTGTTTCTGTTATCATCCTATTCAAATACCTTTTATTCTTGATTCTATAACCGAATTAAAAAGTTTCCCGGTATTTATTTATTAATCCGCTCAAGCGAAAATAATCGTAAATCTTTCATAAATCAAAGCTGAAATTTATTATCAGGGTCACGGCTGTCCAAGATAATCATGAAATAGGAAAAAAGTGCTCTAATTATCTGAATCCTAATGACTATAATTATCTCCGAATACAACCCCTCCCGTATTTATTTCTATTCTCCTCTTTTCAAAAGAATAATCTTCTTAGTATTGGAAAGACTTTTAGATTATAAATTTTTTCTCAGAATGTGAAAATAATGTGATAAGGTTGAAGTAACTTATCTTAATATGTGTTACTGAGGTTAAAATTTTTAGACCTTCAATCAGCATTTGAATAAATATTTTTCTTAGACCTTAGTAAAACCAATAACCTAACGAAATAAAACCTTATCACCTTCTTTCTTTTGGGTATTGTTTACAGTACAACGTTAAAATTAAACCAATCTGAAATTTAAATGGACAGACATGATTAGGGTATCAGCTCTAATAAAATGTTAATATTTTGTCATTTCGCAATCGAGCAGGGTTCCGTTGAGGTTTAGGACTAAGAGTTAGGAACTGGGTTTGTATTTTCTCTTTTGAATAAGGTGAAATATTAAATTCATCGAATCCATTTTTGAAAAATCAACTCTAACTAAAACGAAAATTTATTCTTTTTGTTTTAAGATAAACTCATTTAAACTTTATGACACCTATGAACATATCACTTTTAGAAAAAATAAACTCAATTGGATTAAGTTACCGGCAGTATCTCAATTTAACAGCCAGGGAAATTGAGACTGCTGATTCAGCACAATTAACTGAAGAAGAACATGCGCAGTTGGAGAACAAAAAGCTTAATCTTCATCGAATGAAAAGAATAGAAAAACATTATCAGGTTGGTGAAGGATTGAAAAATATTGCTCAATCTGTCGATAAACCGCAATTGTGGATGATCATTTCAGAAACATGGTGCGGCGATTCAGCACAAAACATACCTTATATTTTTAAAATTGCAGAACTAAATCCCAAAATTGATCTAAGAATAGTCTTACGGGATACAAATCCTGACATCATGAACTTATATCTAACTAACGGCACTAGAAGCATTCCGATACTGGTAGTTTTTGATGAGTTCGGGAATGAATTATTAAAATGGGGACCAAGACCAATGGCAGCGAAACAATTGGTTAACGACTTAATTACGCAAGGTACCGATAAAATTGTAAGAGCTCAGAAACTCCATCTGTGGTATGGCCGCAATAAAGGAAAAGACTTAGAACTTGAGATGACAGCAATGCTCAAATCGATGATGATTAAAACTGAATGGGAAGGTTGAGATCTTGAATTTCTAGGTTTTATTCTTCATCATCTTAATCTGCGGGCATAAATCTCTACTTGGTTAGAATTAAATATGAATATGGTTCCAGAGCAACCGTGGATGTAATTTCCACAGCAGAACTGTCAAATGCATTTTTCCACATTGTATTCGCCAATGCGGTGGGGGTTGTATAGGCTACGTTATTATTCCTCACATTTACTAATACTAAAATTTCTTTCTCTTGAAATATTTTTTTAAATGCTAACACATTTACCGCATCAAATTTTTCAATACTGCCTTTTCTTAACGCATCAAAATTATTATACACTGAGAGTAATTCCTTATAAGTCTTGAGCATATCGGGATTAAGAGACCAGTTAATAGGCTGGCGGGTGAAAAAAGGAATTGTATTACTTACTCCAACTTCCTGGCTGCCATAAATAAGAGGAACACCTCCCAAATAAATTGTGATTACGGATGCTGCCAGAGCACCTTTTTTTCCATTAAAAATTGTTATTGGAGTTGCATCCCATGCAGATTCATCGTGATTGGTTGTGAATCTTAATTTATGTTTACCGGAAGGAATGTTATTATATTCCTCATAGTGGGTGGAGAAAAGATAGCTTGCTGAATAGCTGTCTCTAAAAACATTTTTTATCGTGGTGTAAAAATCCCAAGAATAATTCATTTGAAATCCAGCGGTAAAATGATCGGATCTTGCACCTTCAGCAAGTAAGATTAAACTCTTTCCCTCTATTTTAGATAATTCGCTTATTGCCTGTTTCCAAAAATCATAAGGTACAAAATCGGCTGCATCGCACCTAAACCCATCAACATCAGCATTAAGCACCCAATATTTCATTGACTTTATCATCTCATTTCTCATTTCCTGATTATCAAAATTTAAATCGGCAACATCCTGCCAATTTGTTCCTGGCGGATGGATAATATTGCCCGATGCGTCTTGGGTAAACCAAGATTTATTTTGAATCCACGGATTATCCCAAGAAGTATGGTTTGCCACCCAATCAATAATTACTTTTATATTCCGCTTATGCGCTTCTTGCACGAGAGTTTTAAAATTTTCCATGGTTCCGAATTCCGAATTCACTTCGGTAAAATTTTTTACACAGTATGGTGAATTTACGGTGTTTATTTGCCCAATTGGGTGAATAGGCATAAACCAAATTGTATTAACACTCAACGCTTTAATCGAATCCAATCTATTAACTATGCCTTGAAATGTTCCTTCATTACTAAACGCTCTGATATTAATTTCATACAAGATTATGTTTTCTACGTTGGGTGTATTTTCTGCAGGTCCTTGAGTAGGTTCAACCACACTTTTATCAGTACATTGGATGAGAAGAGCAAGCGGCAGGATTTTGAGAAGTATGATGCTTGAAGTAAGCAGCTTGTGCACAAAGATTTTTGTGAAAATATTTATTCTCATAACGTTCGACTCATTAAAAACTTAAAATATCTACTAAAACTTATGGGATTAATATAAAAATATTAATTAAGAAATATTTCATGATGTCTAAATCCAATTTTTTACTGGAAAAATTTCAGATATGATAGAGTAAAATCTTCAATTCAAAATATTTTTTTCCTTAACTTTGTCAAAAGTTTTAGTAAAATTTATTGTCAGCTTTAGAATCATCCATATTACTATTCGTAATTGGTTCGGCTGCCGGATTTCTAAATGTATTCGCCGGCGGTGGTTCATCATTAACTTTACCTGCATTAATTTTCCTCGGGCTCGATGCCTCAGTTGCAAACGGAACAAATAGAATCGCAATTCTTGTTCAGAATCTCTCCGCAGTTCATTCCTTTAAACAAGAAAAATTTTTTGAATCCAAGCTTAGCGTTAAGCTAGCACTTTTAACTTTACCGGGAGCAATTGTCGGTGCTGTTGCCGCCGTTAAAATAAGCGATGAGACTTTCGAAACAATTCTTGGCACTGTAATGATTGGAGTAATAATCTCTTTATTGATTCCAATGCCCAAGCAAGATGATGTAAGCAGCAGGACAAAGCTGAAAACAATCCCAATGTATCTATCAATGTTTGTGATCGGTTTTTATGGAGCTTTCATACAAGTTGGCGTGGGTTTTCTTTTGATGGCTGCACTGCATTACTTATTGAAACTTGACCTTGTGCGAGTAAATATGCACAAGGTTTTTATAGTTTTGATTTTTACAGTTCCGGCATTGATACTTTTTATTTTAACAAATAACATTAACTGGCAAATGGCAATTAGTCTTTCTCTTGGCAATGCAGTTGGTGCCTGGTGGTCTGCAAAAGTATCTGTGCGTAAGGGTGAGAAATTTATTAAGATGATTTTAATTGTTGCAGTGCTTATTATGGCGCTTAAACTTTTAAAAGTTTTTTAACTTAGAACATTGTACATTCAATCTTAAATAATCTAAGGAAAAAATGGCTGACTTGAATACAACCAACTCTTCAACTGATGAAGGTGTTATCCAAAAAACTATTCGCGAAGTAACTCAACCATTTAAGGATTTATTTAAAGCATCGCGAGCTTTATGGGGAATAAACCTCTCCTACTTGCTCGAAGGAATAACCTATTTCGGTATTGTCGGTTATCTTGTAATTTATTTTAACAATTATGTTAAACTTAACGACATAAGCGCCGGACAAATGGTGGGAATTCAAACTGCAGGAATTACACTCGCCATGCTTTTCCTTGGTGCAACTGTAGATTGGATTGGAGTAAGAAAATCTTTACTCTATGCTCTTGGATTCATGTTGATTGGAAGATTATTCCTGACGATTGGCCCCAACATAACCTCAAATGCTGGTTTGTGGTCTTCAGCTCATTTAATTGCGATGCTTGGAATTTTAGGAATTGTTTTAGGCTACGGGATTTATCAACCGGCATGTTATGCGGCAGTAAAGCAATTTACAACTGGAAAGACTTCTGCAATGGGTTATGCAATGCTTTACGCACTAATGAATCTTGGGGGTTTTTTGCCAGGCATCATTGGGCCTCCAATTAGAAAAGCATTCGATTCAAACGGGCAAGGCATACTCGCTGTGTTCTGGGTGTATATTGCATTAACGGTTGCCGGTATAATTGTGATTGCAGTTATTCTTACAAAAAAAACAGTAGAGAATGCAATTCATGAATCGAGCAATGAGACGAAGGAAAAAATTGAAGCCGATACAAAAGCAGAAGCTGAAAAGTCCGCAAAGGAAAAAATTAAGTTCTACCTAAAGAATTTTCCGATGAAGGATTACAGGTTTATGTTCTTCATTTTTATTTTAATCCCGGTTCAAACTCTATTTGCTCACAATTGGCTAACCCTGCCGATTTACTTCAGCAGAGCATTTACAGGTGTTGTCCAAGATAACTTCGAATTTTTTGTAAACTTCAATCCGATATTAATTTTCATTTTAACGCCAATGGTTGCGGCTTTAACGGCACAAAAAAATGCTTACAAAATGATGATCATTGGAACGTTTGTAATGGCATCACCAACTTTTATACTTGCAACAGGGCCATCTCTCGGGGCAGTTTTTGGTTACTTAATTATTATGACAATCGGTGAAGCAATGTGGCAGCCAAGATTTCTGCAGTGGGTTGCAGAGATAGCGCCAAAGGGAATGACCGGGATTTACATGGGAATCGGGCAGTTCCCCTGGTTTCTCACTAAAGTGGTTACATCGTTATATTCAGGCTGGTTTTTGATGACGTATTGCCCCGAGGGTGCTGATCCATCGCAAATGAATACGGAAACGATGTGGTTGATTTACGGTTTTATTGCAATCATAAGTCCAATTGGATTAGTGCTTGCAAGAAATTGGATGTTGAAAGGATTTAAGCACAAAGCAGAATGAATAAAAAAATAATTTGGATCCTGAGGTTCATACTCGGTTCTCTTTTCATTCTTTCAGCAATATCAAAGCTGATTCCAATTGAAGCGTTTGACCTTACAATTGTAAATCAAGGAATTGCTGATTGGAATGTGGCACCATATCTCTCGCGCTTCATAATAAGCATCGAGCTTTTTTTAGGAATAAGCTTTTTCATAAATCCATTTGTGAAGAAGATAGCTGTACCTTTTTCTTTTCTTCTGCTGGTAGTTTTTTGTGTCCATCTTATTTATCTGATTGCATCCGGAAGCGGAAATAAAAACTGCGGATGTTTTGGCGAGTTGATACCAATGTCTTCTTTGGAAGCATTAATTAAAAATTTGGTTCTTATCTTTTTACTTTTCTTACTTAATAAATATTTTCTTTACGAAAAAAAACTTAACTACTCTTTTGCGTTTGCTGTGTTCTCAATTGTTTTTGCTGGGATGTTTTTAATCTTTCAGATAAAGCCGTACAATGTTCCACCGAAAGATGAATCTTTAATACAGATAATTGATTCAGTACAATCCATTTCTCCTTCAACTTTAGAGAAAAACCTCTATACTGTTCGGGCAAAAGAGGAGACATCTGTAGTTAAAAAGAATGACGATTCAGAAAAGCCAAATCCTCCAAAAGCCGTTTCTGTATTTGCCACATTCAAAGAGTTCAGCAATAATCAAAATGTAAATCTTGATGATGGGATTAAGCTTGTCTGCCTTTTCAGCTTAGATTGTGAAGACTGCATGGAAACTGCCCACAAACTTGGTGAAGCAAAAAAGCAGTGGATGAATTTTCCTCCTCTCTATATTTTATTTCTTGGAGAAGAAGAACAAGTTACCGGATTTTTTGAGCAAGCTGAAACAATTTTTCCTTATAAAATTATTTCACCTCAGACTTTCTTCCCGCTAATTAAAAATTACCCGCCGAGAATTGTTTTACTGAATAATGGGAATATCATCGGTGATTGGGGTTATGAGAGTTTTAGTGTGGATGAATTGAGAAAGAAGATTTAATTATTTGAACGGCTGATTAGACAATTGCTCTTCCATCTTCTTGCTGGCTTTTTGTTCGCTGATAACTTCGATTGCTTTCCGCTTATCTTTGTTGTAAAAATCATATGTGGCTGCAAAAACAGTGGTGGTAATGCTGCCTCCATTTCTTCTTATCCTTAACGCAATTCGAATGAAAGTTACCATTACTGCGATAAGTACGAATAAAATAACGAGTAAGGTCGATAGATCTTGCACAGGCTTTCCGCTGATTGTTTAACCATCAATAGCATCACTCAAATATCACTTTAACATCGGTTTCAATTTCACCGACACATAATTTTCTTATCTCGGATCTATTAAGTGAATTTCAAGTAAATCGAAATTTAAAAAGCAGGAAAACTACCCTTTTAGTCTTTCGTACTCTTCAAGAGCCATTTTTTCCAGTTTCTCTTTCAATTCTTTTGGAACAATAACTTTATCATAGAACTTTCCGTCTTTTCCTTTTTCATCGGGAGCAGACATAAACAACCCGTTTGCACCGTTTACTAATCTGAATCCTTTGATGATTATCTCTTCTTCCGTCTGGATATCGAAGAAAGCTGCGGTTTTTGATTCGCCTTTGAGAGGATTCATTCTGGAAATTTTCATTGTATACCTTTCATTAGTAAGTAAGAGAATTTTGTTGTAGTCTAATTTAATGTTTATAGGGAAATTATCAATTAAAATTATAAAAAAATCTATTCGGGGCTAATAAATTAAGTTATTTTCAGCATCAATTGCTAAATAAACCATTTATAAATAGCAGCTAAGCTGGAACAATTCTATAGTTGTCTGCCGAATGCGAATCAGTAATGTAACTCAATGGCAACACTTTATATTGCAACTAATCTGTTAACTAGCGGATACGAATTGAATTTTATTAGTGATAATTCGTACAATTCGTTGCAAATCTTCAAAACCGTTTGCTAAACCTCAACTATTTTTTGTAATTTTCGCAATCTTTTAATAGGAAATCTATGATAAAAAATAGCATTGTAATGGTTAAGCAAGTTCCCGACACAGCAAACATATCCGGACAGGTGATGAAGGAAGACGGCACTGTAAACCGTGCAAAGCTTCCCGCAATTTTTAATTACGAAGACAGAGTTGCGCTTGAGTTTGCCCTTCAAGTAAAAGATAAATTTGGCGGAAAGGTAACTGCAATTACTATGGGCCCTCCGCGTGCATCGGATGTTCTTAGAGAATGCTTGTACATGGGTGCAGATGAAGCGATTCTAATTAGTGATAGAAAATTTGCCGGTGCAGATACTCTTGCAACCTCTTACGTTTTGGCTGAAACTATAAAGCATATTGGAAACTATGATTTTATTTTTGCAGGCAGACAAGCTATTGACGGCGATACTGCTCAAGTTGGTCCTCAAACTGCTGAAAAGCTTCACATCCCCCAAATTACCTATGCCGATGAAATTCTTGCGGTTGGAGAATCTTCAGTAAAAATAAAAAAGAAGATTGAAGGAGGATACGAAATTCTTGAATCATCTCTTCCGGTTTTAGTTACTGTAATTAAAGATGCTGCTTTCCCGCGACCATTCCAGGCAAAGCGAATCATGGCTTATAAAAATGCTAAGACTCTTTCCGAGCTTGAAAAACTTACTGAAGGAAATTCACTCCTTTATGTTGATCAACTTCAAGATGAATATGAAACTCGTGGTTTGTACATTAAAACCTTAACTATGGACGATCTTAAGCTCGATGAAAGCAGATGCGGAATTCATGGTTCTCCAACAAAAGTTTATAAAGTTGAATCTGTTGTGTTAGCAGGCAGCCATCATCAGATAGTACCTCCCACGAAAGAAGGAATTGGAGACTTAATTGACAACTTACTTGCAGATCATATACTAGGTTAAATTATGGAAATACAAAACAAAGATGTATGGGTCTTTATCGAGCAGCGAAATGGTAAGCCGGCAGATGTAAGTTTTGAACTTCTTTCTAAAGGAAGAAAATTAGCTGACAGCTTAAAGAGTTCGCTAAAAGCAATTTTGCTTGGGCATAATATCAAACCGATTGCAGAAGAAACATTTAAATACGGTGCTGAGGAAGCAATTATCGTAGATAACCAACAGCTTGCATATTACCGCACAATGCCTTACAGCAGAATCTTAAATGATTTGGTTGAAAAATATAAACCACGAGTAATGCTTTATGGTGCTACGGTTATTGGAAGAGATTTAGCTCCGCGAGTTGCTTCACACACTAAAAGCGGGCTCACTGCTGATTGTACCGATCTTCAAATCTCCAATGTAAAATATATTAAGAAAGAATTTAAGGATCTGCTTTTGCAAATTCGTCCTGCATTCGGAGGAAATATAATTGCAACAATTATTTCTCCCGATGTTCATACTCAAATGGCAACTGTCCGTGAGGGTGTGATGAGAATAGAAACTGTGGGCAAACCTGCCAAAGGAAAAATAACCGAAGTTCCCTATGTTCATGAAAAGTTTGATGACGTAGTGAAAATAATTGAGCAGCATCGAAAAGAGAACAAAGTGAACCTAAAAGCTGCACCAATTATAGTTTCCGGCGGTTATGGACTAGGTTCAAAGGAAAATTTTGAGCTTGTAAAAGAATTGGCTCACACTATCGGCGGTGAAGTTGCAGGAACTCGCGCTGCTGTTGATGCCGGATTTATTTCTTCTGATCGTCAAGTTGGACAAACTGGAGTTACGGTTCGACCTAAATTGTACATTGCATGCGGAATATCGGGCGCTATTCAGCATCGTGCAGGCATGCAGGAGTCGAACAAGATAATCGCAATTAATTCCGATCCCGATGCACCAATTTTTGGAGTTGCTCACTATGGAATAGTTGGTGATGCAATGCAAATTATTCCAATGTTCATTAACGTTTTCAAACAAAAGTTGAGATAACTAATGCCAAACTTTTTCACCGATAATAAAGATCTTCTTTTCCACTTTGATAATTTAGACTTAAAAGAAGTAGTAGATTTTTATGAAGATAATTATAAGCAGGCAGATAAATTTAATTTTGCACCCGTTAATTATGATGATGCAAAAGAAAATTTTAGACGCATATTAGAAATTACAGGTGACATTGCAGCTAATTATATTGCACCAAGATCTTCAGGAATTGATGAGGAAGGTGCAACTTTTAAAGATGGAAAAGTTCACTACGCAAAAGGAACGAGAGAGTCTCTTGATCTTTTATCCAAAGCAGAATTAATGGGAATGATTCTGCCGCGAGAATACGGCGGACTTAATTTTCCTACAACCATATACATGTTTGCTGTTGAAATGATTTCCCGTGCCGATGCTTCTCTAATGAACATATTTGGATTGCAAGATATTGGACGAACAATTGTTGAGTTCGGAAGCATCGAACAAAAACAAGAATTCCTTCCACATTTTTCATCGGGTAAATATACTGCAGCAATGGCACTTACAGAACCCGATGCCGGTTCAGATCTTCAGGCGGTTAAGCTTACTGCTTATCAAGATGAAAAAGGAAATTGGTTTTTGCGTGGAGTAAAAAGATTCATTACCAACGGAAATGGTGAGGTGCTGCTTGTGCTTGCAAGAACTGAGGCAGGAACAAAAGATGCACGCGGTTTAAGTATGCTCGTTTGTTACGGCGATGAAACTGTTAAGGTAAGAAGAATTGAACACAAGCTTGGCATTCATGGTTCTCCAACCTGCGAGCTTCAGTTCAACGATACTCCGGCTCAACTGGTTGGAGCAAGAAGATTTGGACTGCTAAAGTATGTTTTGTACTTGATGAACAGAGCGCGTGTTGGAATTGGTGCTCAATCACTTGGTATTTCTCAAGAAGCTTATGAGCAGGCATTAAAGTATGCAAAAGCACGTGAACAATTTGGTAAACCGATTTACAATTTGCCTGTGGTTTCTAATATGCTTATAGATATGCGTGTGTCGCTTGAAGCAAACAGATCGTTGTTTTATAACACATGCGTTTGGCTTGATAAAAAAGAAATGCTTGAAACTCTTGTTGAAAGACTGAAAGCAGATAAAAAACCGGTAACTGAAGTAAATGAAAGATTAAAAGAAGCAACGAAGGTTCTGAATCTTTTAACTCCGCTCACAAAATATTTATTGTCTGAATCTTCCAATAAAATTTGTTTTGACTCATTGCAGATTCACGGAGGAACGGGTTATATGCATGAGTTTGGAATTGAACGCCTAAGCAGAGATGCCAGAATTACAAACATCTATGAGGGAACTTCTCAATTGCAGATTGTAGCCGCTTCTGGCGGAGTTATAAATGATATTTTGGTAGAGTACTTTAACGAGTGGGAAAAGAAAGAATACAAAGGCAGTTTAATAAATCTTCTTGGAATTCTAAAAGAAATCCGGGTAATTTTTAATGAGTGCCTCAAATACATCAAAGATAAAAAAGACCCTAACATTCAAGATGTGGCTGCTAAAGATTTGGTAGAACTTTATGGTTACATCTACATCGGATTTCTGGTTCTTAATGAAGCAAACGAAGATCAGCGGAAAGTATTTACAGCCCGAAGATACATTCTTGATGCACTAACCAAAGCGAGAAAAAATGCCGAGGCAATTAAGAATGAACTATATTCGGACATACTTCACGCTGATACAATTTTAATTTAAACAGGAGAGATAAATGAAAAAAACAATCAGAATAGTATACCGAATATTCGACGACCACGAAGAAAAACATTATGTGATGAGTTCGCTTACTCACAAGCGGTTAGAAAATCTTTTTGAGAAATATAAAGGCAAAAAGGAAAAAGTTTATGCTAAAGAATTCATTGCATTTCTTCACAAGCACGATCCCAAAACCGAAGAAGTTGAGGTAAAGGATTTTTATTTTTAGCTCTTATTAACCTTAAAGCTTAAACACACCACATATGATGCGTTAACCATTAAGATTGTCCCGCACTTTGTAAAAAGGGGTCTAAGACAGCTTTAAATTCTGGTGCCGTGTAATTTGCTCTCAGCATAATGTTCTCCCAAATGGCTAAGGAATTTTTATTTTTTACACGTAAGTAATTTGGTTAAAATTACAAAGTGGCTGATTGGGTAGGAATTTATATGATTAGTTTAGGGCGATTCACCTCATTAACAAAAAGAAAAAATATTCCAATCATAATTTGAAATGAAGTGGTTACATAATAATAAGCCGGTCCGACTCCTACTTCATGATAATAAACGAAGAACTTTAACAATAGTGAAAACTCATACACAACCAACATTAAGTGAAATAACAAAATCCTGCGATTCTCACTAAAAAAAACAACTAAGATTCTAAGAAAAGAGATAAAAATTATAAAGTGGATTACAATTTGGATAATAGTAGAAACATTGATGGGATATAACACAACAAACAAACCTATGGTTAAGCAGGCAAAAACAAGCCAAAGCTTAATTTTTCTTTTAATTTCAAATAGGGTCGGATATAGAAGTACTATTGTTCCGAAAAGATAAGAAACAGTATAATTTAAATTAAGTATATGACCCAAACTGTAAGCTATTGGATCAAGTAAACCGAGTATCAGGAAGAAAAGAAAGAATCTTGTTTTAAATTGCCTGATTGGGATAATCAGCCAGACAATTATAGTTATATACGCAATCGATTTAAGTATCAACATTAATTACAAAATGGAGGACAAATTAGTGCATACTCCAAAGTAAAATTGCCATTAGTGATTGTTAAAACTTCCTTGCGTTGTTCTATGTAAGTCACCGGAGTATTCCCATTGTCTAATAATTCCTGAACGATCGAAGTAGAATATACATGAAATACTTCCGAACTACTTACTGAAAACCCTGACGGTAATAAAACTTTTCTACTATCATCCAAAATATAAACATCATTATTGATAATATTAAACATAATTACTTTTGAACTTTGGCCTACAAAAGCCTTCAGACTTGAAGCAGGCATTTCTTTTGAAACTAATACTGTTCCGAAAAGTTCATTAGCTTCTTCCTTACTGAGAATCTTACCCTGTGAATATACATTTATGCTCATCAAGGTAACAACGGAAAGTGCAAATAATAACTTTTTCATTTTTTTCTCCTTTTTTTTGTTGTCCCAAGATATTACTACAGCATAACATAGTAAATACGTACTTATACGTATTTTTACTTGAGGGTTTCTATGGGTAGGGTTCGAAAAATCAACAAATTCGCAAGTTTTATTAAGAATTTTTCTTGAGGGTAAAAACAATACGTACTTATACGTATATGCACTTAGAGGATTTCTGGGAAAGTAAAATTCAAAAATTCTTAAGTTTCGTTAAGAATTTTTCTTTTTAAACGCAGCATATGATATTGCATACTTGATTAATTCAGGAAAGGAATTGAGTTTTAATTTCTGCATAATGCGTCCTCTATGGGTATCTACTGTTCTTTTGGCACTGTATAATTTATCTGCTATTTCATTGCTCGTCAATCCATCAGCGATCAATAAAAGGATTTCTTCTTCTTTGCTTGATAGCTGAGCAATCTCTTCAAAACCCGTAGAATACATATGACTTTCATAATCAGCGATGAGCTTTTCGATTTGCTCGTCAGAAAACCCCTGACCAAAATACTTTTTACCCTCTGATATAATCTTGATAGCGTGGAGCAATTCTTTTTTCGTTACATTCTTATGTATTAATCCTGATCCGCCTGATTTTATGCAATGATATATATAATCCTCACCGCCATACATCGATAAATATATAACTTTAATGTTGGGATCTCTTTCTGAGAGAATACTTACAGCCTCCATGCCTGATAACTCGGGCATGGAGATATCTGTTATTACAAGATCTGGTTTTAGCTTAAAATATTTATAAATCAGATCTTTGCCGTCATTTGCCTCACCAACTATTCTAATCTTTTCTTCCGATAAGAGAAGACTAATAATCCCTTTGCGGAACAGTTCGTGATCATCTGCAATTAGTATTTTGATTATATGATTTAACATAACATGTTAATCCTGTCTGAACGGTATCTCAGCAATGATGGTTAATCCATTAGTTTCAGAAGAATCAATTTTTAATACGCCATTGAATCCTTCTGTTCGTTCTTTCATATTTAACAATCCAAAACCGCTGTTTTCTCCCTCAATTTTTTCATTGTCAATTATCCCGCAGCCATTATCAGTTATTATTGTTCTTAAAATTTCTTTGTCCTTCATAATGATAACGCTAAACTCACTAGCACCTGAGTGTTTTACAATGTTACTGATTGCCTCCTGAATAAGCCTGTAAAAATAGATTTCTAATTTTTTGTTCAGCCTCTGATTCAATCCAATGATCTGAATGCTCCCCGATATGCCGCTTTCTTTTGAGATGTTGTTGCATAAAGTTCTCAATGCAGGCTCAAGTCCCATCTCATCAAGTACCTTCGGCTTAAGATCATAAATTATCCTTCTTAATTCTTCGGTAGTGTTTTCAAGATGGAACTCAATCGGTTGAAGCAGGGCAATTATATTTTCAGCCGATTCGTCTGACATTCTCCTCAGTCCTAACTGAACAAAATATAAATCCTGAACAATACCATCATGCAATTCATGAGCTATTCTGAATCTTTCTTCATCAAGCTGGTTTTGAAGATGAGTAGAAAGCTGCTTCAATTTGATTTCAAGATTTTTTATTCCAGATATATCGCGAAGGTAGAACTGCACAATACCAAGATCAGCATTACCTTTTAATAAAACATTATAGTGTACACCATTAAATGGAAAAGCGAATGAGTAACTTTCATTTAATTCGATTTTTTTTTGTAAGTCCGGCAGAGAGAGATTAAAAATTTTATCGGTGAGTATTGTCCCGATCTCTATTTTCAATAATGAATATGCAGCTTTATTAAAAAAAATTACTTTGCCTTCATAGTTCACTCTCAGAACTGGATCAGGATCAAGCTCAGCAAATTGAGCCATCATTTTACTGTTTCTTAGCTCGATCTCTTTTTTTTCTTGAATGTGTTTATGTTCGAGGGGTTTTACAAGATAACGATTTATAAAGTACAGTAGTATCACTACCGTTACGGCAATGAAGATTATCAAGAAGAATGGATTTGACCAGCTGTTTATGATATCATAAAAAAGAGAATTATAGTTGTCTGCTGTTTGCATCATATCAATATAAAATGGTTTAGAATTTACTTGATAATTTCATAATAATATCAAAAAAAGGTGGTTGAATCACATTCCTTTTATTTCCCAAAGCAAAAAACATTCATTAGAATCTACTGATTTTCAAAATCTTCATAGACAAGATACTGAAATTAATAAAATAGATTGAAATGATTTTTCAAGTCAACCACCTATTAGATGTCTTTTTACAGATTACCTCTCAAACCGTGTAAGTGTAAGCATTTGCTACAGTTACCGGTTTTAACACAAATCTTAAGATTATTAAAAATACGTATATATACGTATTTACTTTTTACCCAACGATTTTAATCTTATTAGTGTTATACGAAACTCGTATATCTGTTAAGATAAAAAAGAAGGGTAAAAATGATAGAGAGAAAAGTTACAAATACAAGAAAAGATGAAAACGGGAGGATAATAGATTTTTGCAACCCGGTCGAGTGGTGGTCACCGAGAAATGCCATTGAAGTTATAAATGATATTGAAGAGTCATATTATTTGTACTACGTGGTTGTTAATGGACAGAAAGTTTTAATAAAAGTAATTAATGGCTCGGTGGAAAAGTTCTTAAGAACCGATCCCGACAAAACAACCAAAAACTATCTAGATGATCTTCCGGTGTTAGAATCAACAATGCATAAATGAAAATCGTTATATGAACATTAAATATGATTCATTGATCGGACTAAGTGAGGTAATGCTAACATTTAATGATGGCCCTCATTCCACTTTAACTCCCAGATTATTGGATTTGCTAAAGGAGGAAAATATAAAAGCTATGTTTTTTGTGCTTGGTATAAATGTGGCTGCAAATAATAATATTAAAATTGTGAAACGTGCTTTTGAAGAAGGACATATTATTGGCAATCACACATACTTCCATAGAAATCTTAGGAGTTTATCTGATTTTGAAATTCAAACAGAAATTCTGAATACAGAGGGATTTATTAAAGATTACATGAAAACCCCTAAACCATTTCGCCCGCCGTACGGTGCAACAAACTCAAGGATAAATAGAATAGTCCGGGAATTGGGTTATGTAAATGTTCTTTGGAATGTAGATACACTTGACTGGAAGGATAAAAGTATTAAGTGGGTTAAGAGTGCAATTCCGCAAATATATGCTCGAGAATATAATGTTGTTTTAATGCATGACACTTATGAGTCAACCATAAATAATGTATTAGAACTAATAAAAGCAATAAAGGGAAAAAAAGAGCGATATGAGTTTATTAGTTATGTGTGAAGTTAAACAGTTTAATTTAAAATCTTATAATATTTTCAAGGAGAACAATAATGCAGGATACTATTTACGGAATGGTTGACACTGTAATTGACGGAGACACAATAATTATTATTGTTACAGAAGTTAGTAAAGCCAATCAGAGCACATACAATAGATGGGAGCGTATTAGAATTGTAAATATTGATGTTTCAGAGTTAGGGTCGTTAGATGGAGACCGGGATAAAGTGAAGCTGGAAAATGCAATTAAACGGAAAAAAGTACAATGTTCAGTTCAGTCGAGAGACCCGCAGGGCAGAGTTGTAGCTGATGTTAAAATTATTTGAGGAATAGCGTATGATAGTAAATAACAGGATAGCGGGAAATTTTATTTATATCATTATGATAAGTAGAGCTTTTACATTGCTCACACTTACTTTTTTAGGTGAGCTTTTTACAATTGTGAGTTTACAGAATAACTAACAATTTGCAACAGGAATAAATCATTTTTATTACTTTCCAAGTGGGTTTACTTAAAATTAAAAGAACAACAAATAATTTTTAAAAAGGAATTATAATATGAAAAAAATGACTGTGATAGTTCTAATAATTTTTTTAACTCAAATTTACCTAACCGCGCAAGTTGTAACTAATGTTGCGCCCCTTAAACCAGGGAATAAGTGGATTTACTATTCTTATGTCGTTTTTCAAGGAAGCATAGAAAAGTATGAAGTTATAGATTCTTTGAAGATGATTAATGACATTCAATTTTTTACAATATACAATACACCTTATAATGATATAACTTACACCACTTTATTGGATAATGGTTTTTTTGCACGATATGATGAATCGATGCCAGATTCTCTCTACAAGTACTTTAAAATGAATCCAAAGTTAGGAGATGAGTGGCAGCAGAATTTAGCAAACATCGGAACGACCTTATATAGTACTATAATTGATACATTTTCTGCACCGGTTTTCAATAAAATTACGTTAATTTTTGTAGTTGATCGTACTGATAGTGGGGTGGTTGGCAGTCGAGAATACTGGACTGAGGAATTCGGAATGCTTAACGGCTTATACGAGCAAGCTGAAGATATACTGAAGGGTTGTGTAATAGACGGAGTGATATATGGCGATACCTCCACAGTTGGTATTGAAGATGAAGAGGACTTGACAAATGAATTTATGTTATATCAGAACTATCCTAATCCATTTAATTCGAATACTGTAATAAGTTGGCAATTGCCAAGTTACAGTATTGTGGAGTTAAAGATATTTGATTTGCTTGGTAGAGAGGTTGAGACTCTGGTCAACCAATATTATAGTCCAGGAAAATACCACATTACCTTTCAGATTAAGGACTTGCCTAGCGGTATTTATCTTTACAGAATTGTCACTGATAATTTTTCTAAAATAAATAAAATGATCTATTTAAAATAGAACACTCTTAAAGGAAATTTAGTTAATCTTTTAAAATTGATGATGGAGAATTAAAATGAAAAACAAAATCTTATATACGACTTTAATATTTTTTCTGACAGCAGTATTTATTTATTCAGAAGTCCCTGAATCAATAGTATGCCAAACATCGCAGGGATCTGGACCGCAATCTACAACATGGGGATTATATAAACCTGCACAAACCGGAACTGGAGAATATTTCCGTATTCTCATTGCATATGCCCAATTTGCTTCGGATAATACACAGGATACTGTTTGGCCACTTAATCAACTACCGAATTGGAAAAATGATCTGATTGATAATACAGTTACAGGAACTTATAGGGATCAAACTTTATCTGATTATTTTGACGTGGCTTCTAAAGGTAAATTTGATTTCATCGGCGATGTGTATCAAGACACTATTATTATACCTACAAATATGTCTTATGGCGCTGCAAATCAGTATGTAATCAATGAACTTAATGCCAACATTTCAGATTTTTCTAGATATGATAACTGGAAGTTAGTAAACGGTAATCACATTTTTTCAGAAGGCAATGGTGATGGTTATGTAGATATGTTAATTATTATTTATAGAAATGGACATAGTAGTTTTGGTATCAAAGGTGGAATTGCAAATCTAAATATTTCGGAATATACTACTCATGATTTGAAAAAAATAAATGGTGGCACAAGTGCCATTGGTTCGGGGATAACTACGAGGGTTGGTTTAACTGGAAAATTTGCAATTGTTGGACATTTAGCACATGAGTTTGGACATTATTTGTTTGGATCTGGGCATACAAATTTTGGTGGATTGATGGCAGGAGATCCGTATCCCTATTCGACTGAAACCTATATGATGAGTGCCTGGGAAAGAGCACGCTTAGGTTATATAAATCTTTCAATTCCGCAAACGGATGGTCAAGAAATCCAGTTAGGTGATTTTGTAACGGATGTTACTCATAATTATAATGCAATTAAAATTCCTATTCCATTTAATAATCCAAGTTCTTCAACATTTTTGATGGTGGAAAATCATCAGAGAGTAAGTAAATACGACCAAATAATGCGCGGAGAATCATTGGAAGGCAATTGGAATTTAACAACAACGCTCGGCCAAGGTTTGTACATTTGGGTTATAACTAACGGAAATAATTATGCCCCGACAATTGATATTAAGGCAGCCGATGGATCATGGAATTGGACGTATGATGGAGATTATTATGCGGGTCCAGGTTGGTATGTAGGTTACCCATGGGAAGGTTATCTGCCCAAAACATATCATTCCAGCGTTAACAGAAATACAGGGAAAAGTGATCGTTATCCTTGGCATTTGGTGTGGCATAATCAATGGGCTTCAAAATGGGTTGATAAAAATCCCAATACTGGGAATTATGAACTTACACGAGATGTGATGGGGGAGGTAAATGATGCATTCAACTTAGGCTATGTTGAGCTACTTACTCCATGGAGCAATCCAAGCTCTTATGTAAATGGGACGACAGATATTTCAGTTCAGCTTTTAAGTAAAAATGGAAATAATATTACATTAAAAGTATATTCAACTAGTGCGTCAGCTCAATCTCTTCCACCTTCCAAACCACAAAACTTAAAAATTGGTCCAAACCCTGGTAATAATCTTGTAAAATTAACATGGACTGCAAACGCCGAACCTCCGGGCGATATAGTTCTCTATGAAGTTTCAAGAAAGGTTGATGAGTATGGGACCGGATGGTTAGTAATAGCCACTACTACAAATACCTATTATGTAGATCCGGAAATGTACTATGCTCCAGTAGGAGGTCTTGTCGGCTCGCATTATAGAATCAGAGCAAAAGATATACAGGGACTTTATTCTATATACAGTGATGAAGTTTCTGTAAGAACTGAACCAATGAATAAAGAAGCATTATTTGTTGCAACCTCCGATAAACTAGATTATAAAATTCAGAATTATCCCAATCCTTTTAATCCAACAACAAATATTGTTTACCAGATTAAAGAGAAGGGATTTGTTTCACTTCAGGTTTTTGATATAATTGGCAGAGAAGTTTCTCAATTAGTTAAAGAGACAAAAGAACCTGGTGTATATTCAGTTTCTTTTGACGCAAGCAACCTACCAAGCGGAGTTTACATATATTCTTTGCGGGTGAATGACTTTGTTCAGAACCAAAAGATGACATTGTTGAAATAAACCAATGCGGAACAAGGGCAAGTTATCCGTTAGCTAACGGATGCTTGCCCTTTAATTTTATGACGTAAGAATAAGCAATATAATTACAACAGATAGTAACGTATAAGAATTGCAAATATTGATGCTGAAGAGTTAGATACATTGGGAGGTAAGCGAGATAAAGCCAAACTTGAAAGCGTTGTTCAAGGAAAAGTGGTTTCTTGTTCTGTCCAGTCGAGAGATACATTTGGCAGAGTTGTAGCTGATGTTAAAGTTGTTTGAGATGAGGATAAGAGGTTTGTCATTTTTGGGTGTCGGTGTAAAGAAGCATAAATTTTTTAACTAAAGAAACATTAGTTGGAGATTATTTTAAATAACTGTTCCGGTAGTGTTGTATTTTAACATAACACGCCGGTAGCTTCCAAATTTTTTAGGTGAAGAAAATGAATAAAAAACTTTTAATTTTCTTTTTATTTCTAATCTCAAAATTAACTTTTGCACAAGTTGTTCCAGAAATTGAATGGTTGAAAATTTACGATGGAATCGGCAACGGAAATGACTTTGTCAATGATATAAAAATTGATAAGGATTATAATATTTATCTGGTCGGAAGAAGCGAAGGAATGGACGGAACGCCAGATTTTATAATAATGAAATATTCAAACACCGGTGATTCTTTATTAAATATCCGATTTATCTCTTCACAAAATGCTTGGGACGAAGCAAATTCGATCGCGGTTGATTCGAGCGGACATATTTATGCAATTGGAAGCTCTTCTTTTGGTCAATCTTCATTTTATTCAGTCTTTTTCAAATATTCCCCATCGGTAGTGTTGTTTGGAGTAAAAATTATTTTTCCAGAATTTCTAAATCACGAAAAGCTGAAGTCTAAATGCATAACAGGGCAAACATGTTATTCTTAGACCAAAAATATTTAGAATTTATTGAAAACCTGAACGAAGGCATTTGGATAATTGATGCAGATGCTAAAACTACTTTTGTAAACACTCACATGGCTGAAATGCTCGGCTACACTCCAAATGAAATGATTGGAAAACATATATTTTACTTTATGGATGAGGCTGTGATTGAATCTGCTAAAAACAACCTTCAACGAAGAGCCCAAGGAATTCGAGAGAGTTTGGAATTTGAATTTAAACATAAGAATGGGAGAAAAGTTATAACCTCTCTGAATACCTATCCTTTATTGCATAATGATGGCAAATACAATGGTGCTCTCGCAGCTATTACAGATATTACTGAAAGAAAAGACCTTGGGAAGATTATCCATCAACTTGAGATAAAATTCAAATCCATTTTTGATTATGCATCAATTGGGTTAGCTATATTAAGTAAGGACATGCAAATCATAGATGCAAATGATGACTTCTGTGAAAAGCTGCAATATTCAAAGGACGAGATTTTTAATTTAAGTCTCTTATCGATTATTTTACCTGAAAACAAAAGTGAATTAATAAATAATATAGACAAACTTATTGATGGCACATCGAATGGATTTGTAGCTGAATATAAATTCATAAGAAAAAACGGTTCTATTGGCTGGGGTTTCACTAATTTTTTTGCCGTTAAGGAAAGGGAAAACAAGGAAATAAAAATTATATTCAGTCTCAGAGATATTACTGAGAAAAGAAATATGGAATATGAACTCTTCAAAAGTGAAGCCCTATTTAAAAGTGTGTTTGAGAATTCTACAGCTGCAATAACTATTTGGGATAGTGAACTTAGAAATTTATATACAAATCCTGCTGCCTTTGACCAATTTGGAAAAAAGAGAGAAACAGTACCCCCGATAAGACACACGTGTGAAGGATTACCAAATCTGCCTGGCTTTTATGAAAAGTGGGAAAAGAGAGTTCTCGATTGCTTTTCATCAGGTATTGCAAATCAATATTCGGATGTCGATCAAATCGGAAGTAAATCCATCAGCAGCGAATCTTATACAAATCCAATAAGGGATGAAAAGGGGAATATATTCGCAGTTGCAATATTTTTCAGAGATGTTACAAAACGAAAACAAATTGAAAAAGAATCTCATGAACAAGAAAAATTTGCTGAGCTTGGAAAAATGGCAGCACATCTTTCACATGAAATTAGATCACCTTTGGCATCCATTAGCATGAATGTAGATTTGTTGAGCAAAAATCTAAAACTTGGTGAAAGACAGCAAAAATCATTTGAAATAATAGATGAAGAGATTATACGATTAAATCGTCTTCTTAAAGAAATTCTTAGCTTTTCAGGAGAATTTCATCTAAACAAAATGAATTTTGATATAAAAGAAGCGATTGAAAATATCTATAGTATTTTTAAAGCGAGTTTCAAGTGCAAAAATATTAAGTTTGTTAATAGCGTTAATTCCCAAATAGTTCATGCTGATGCAGATAAGATAAAATCTGTGTTCATTTGTCTAATAGAAAATTCTATGGAAGCTATAGATAACAATGGCGATATTAAGGTATATTCACATTGTATATCTAATGATAACATTTTCGAATTTTTTATTAAGGATTCTGGTTGCGGATTTGAAAATAATGCAAAATTGTTCGATCCATTCTACACCACTAAAGAGAAGGGAACGGGATTGGGCTTACCTATTGCAAAAAACATTATCGAAAAACACGGAGGTACAATAAATTTGGTTTCAAGCAGACCGGGTGAAACAATCTTCAAAATAAATTTGCCGATAAATGAAAAAAACAATCAGTAAAATTTTAGTTATTGACGACGAAGAATCTTTCCGTGAAACCATTCGGCTTTGTCTTGAAGACAAAAGCTTCAATATAATTACTGCTTCAAGTGGTGAAGAAGGAATCAGTTTATTTGAAAAAGAACGACCTGATATAGTTATAACTGATTTAAAAATGCCCAAGATGAACGGTTTGGACGTTCTTACTCATATTAAATCGCTCGACAAAAACGTTCCAATCATTATGCTGACAGCTTTTGATGATGTTCCCTATACAATTGAGGCAATGAAAATTGGAGCTTATGACTTTGTCAGCAAGCCAATCAAAGTTGATGCTTTAAAATCATTAATCGCCCGTGCATTGTCAAACAGAGCCTCAGAAAATGGTCGAGATATTGATATTACAAATGTAGCACTTGACCATTCATATGAAACCGGGTTAATTGGTAAAACTGCCGTTATGAGGGAATTAATTAAGCAGATAGGACCCATTTCGACAAACAGAACAAATATTTTAATTGAAGGTGAAAATGGCACAGGTAAAGAAGTTTTAGCTCATTTAATTCATTCATCCGGCATTACAAAAAATCAACCGTTTATTGGTATTAACTGCACAGCACTTTCTTCTTCGCTGCTTGAGAGTGAATTATTCGGACATGATAAAGGTTCTTTCACGGGAGCAATAAAAACAAAACGGGGAAAATTTGAACTTGCCGGCGAAGGAACGTTATTCCTGGATGAAATATCCGAAATGCCTTTGGAAATGCAGGTAAAGATGCTTAGAGTTTTGCAGGAAAAAGAGTTTGAGCGAGTTGGAGGAGAAGAAAGCATTCCCTTTAAAGCACGTGTTATTGCTGCAACTAATCAAAATCTATTTAGGCTTGTTACGGAGAAAAAATTCAGACGCGATTTATATTACCGGTTAAAAGTAGTTCACTTGCGCGTTCCTCCTCTCAGAAAGAGAAAGGAAGATATTCCTGCTTTAGTAGTCCATCTTTTAGGAAAAATTAACAGAGAGTTAAATAAAAATGTAATTAAAATTCCTTACGAAACTATGGAATTGCTTAAAGAAAATTATTGGGATGGAAATGTAAGAGAACTTGAAAACACACTTCGACGTGCTGCTGTTTTGGCTAAGGGTGAGAGTATTGAGAAAGAAAATGTTTCATTACCAAACTATATTGATGATGAACCAATAGAATCAAATATGACGACCTTAGCCGAAGCTCAAAGAAAGTACATTGAATTCGTTTTGAACCAGGTAAATTGGAATAAACATAAAGCATGTGAAATCTTAGCTATAACAAAACCAACTCTCCTTAAAAAAATCAAAGAGTATAATCTTCACCCGGCGAATCATAATTAGTATTTACCTCTTTTGTTTCTTCACTATACTTATACTGTCATTTCGATCCCGATTCGCATACTTTAACGGTGTGTATCGGGAGAGAAATCTTTTCCCTTAAAAACGTAATTCATCATCCCGCTTCAGCCAGAGGCTGATAAAAAATCGGGGGTTCAGAATACGGTCAGTTTTTCTTGTCATGTCGACCGAAGGGAGACATCTTAAATAAATAATTCATTTGCCAAGTCTTTCCAAGAAGGGTTCATTGATTCAACCAATTTGTTTTTCTTCTCTCTCCGCCATTTTTTTATTTCTTTTTCTCGGTTTATTGCTGAAATGATATCGTGAGTCGGTTCAAAATAAACAAGTTTAGACAAATTATACTTTTTAGTAAACCCGTCTATTACTTTATTTCGGTGCTCATAAATCCTACGAACCAAATTATTAGTAACACCAGTATAGATTACTTTGTTATTCCAATTGGTAAGGATATATATGAAAAATTGTTCTGCCATATTCTATGTCCAAAAATAATTATCAAAAAATAAAAAAAGATTCCTCATATAGCTAAGACACGGATTCGGAATGACAGTCAGTTCTCATTGGCATGTGGAATCCCGCATAAACGGGATAAACTCCGAGAGACATCTGTCAAGTCGATCCCGATTCAAAAACTTTAGTGATGTGTATTGGGAGAGACATCTTCACCCCTTTTAAGATTTCTCAGTCTTCCGCTAAACCGGAATCCTTCGAAATGACTGAACCGAAACTTTTTAACCATCCTCTTTAAAAATAAAACCGTAAAGATTCTTTACCCACCGTTAAAATATTATACCCTCACTCGAACAAAATCAATGGCAATACTTCATAACGAGTCAAATTCTTAAATAGAAACACTTGGCACATAAATTGGTTTTTTAAACCTGCTTAAATCTATTATACAGTCATATATAAAGCGAGCGCTTCAATGAGTGATTCTTGCGCCAATCTCGATTTATTTAGCGGCCTAGTTGTTTATTATTTAGATGATAAACTCTTCTGCGTTAACATTGATGATGTATTTGCAATAGTCAATCCTGCTGATTACCCTAAAAACTTTAGCCATTTCTATCTAATAAATTCAAACGTAGAAATTGAAAACGTTGCCATTTCGGTTATCGACCTTTATTCCTTATTTAAATTAAAGAGGCATAAAATTACGTCGACTAGCCGAATTATTTCATTAGAAATTGAGGAGCATGCCATTGGGTTTTTAGTAGATAAAGTTGAAGAAGTGATAACTCTGAACCCAGGCATGCGGAATGATTTTAAATTTATCGAATATAAAAACGAAAAATTCTTAGCTGGAAAGGTAAAATACCATGATGCAGTATTTTATTTGCCGAACTTCAAAAAAATAGTTAACGAATCAATTGATCATTACTAATACAATGGATATGAACATTTTTAATGCTTCTGAGGAGAAAATAATGCAAGACATTATTTACGGTCTAGTAAACTCGGTTATTGATGGCGATACATTTATTATCAAAGGCACAGAGGCCAGTGAGTCCAATAAAAACAAATATAGTAAATGGGAGCGCATTAGAATTGCAAATATTGACCTATCAGAATTGAAAACACCTGGCGGTTATCGAGATAAAGTTAAACTTGAAAGTACAATTCAAGGAATAGAAGTGAGTTGTTCGGTTCAGTCGAGAGATAGTTTTGGACGAGTAGTTGCTGAAGTAGAATTATTATAAATATAATAAAATGAAGTCAGCATTGTTGAAGAAAAATGATGGAAAGAAAAGTCACAAATACAAGAAAAGATGAAAACGGGAGGATTATAGCTCTTTGTAATCCGGTTGAGTGGTGGTCACCGAGAACGTTAGCTGAAGTGATTATTGATATTGAAGTGTCATTTTACACATACTATGTGGTTGTTGGTGGGCAAAGAGTTTTAATAAAAGTTGCTAATGGATCTGCGGAAAAGTATTTAAGAACCGATCCTGATAAAACAACAAAAAACAACCTGGATGATCTACCAGTGTTAGAATCCATAATCAAAAAAGAAAGGCATTTTATGAACATTAAATATGATTCTGTAAATAGAATAAATGAGGTAATGTTAACCTTTGATGACGGACCTCATTCTACTTTAACTCCAAAATTGTTGGACTTGCTAAAGCAAGAGAATATTAAAGCAATGTTTTTTGTGCTTGGTGTAAATGTGGCTGCAGATAATAATATTGAAATTGTGAAACGTGCATTTGAAGAAGGACATATTATCGGTAATCACACATACTTTCACAGAAACCTTAGAAGCTTAGCTGACTTTGAAATAAAATCGGAAATACTGAACACAGAAGAATTTATTAAAGAATACATGCCAACCCCAAAACCTTTTCGGCCGCCATATGGGGCAACAAACTCAAGGGTAAATACAATAGTCAAGGAATTAGGTTATGTAAATGCTCTTTGGAATGTAGATACACTTGATTGGAAGGATAAAAGTATTAAGTGGGTCGAGAACTCAATTCCACAAATATATGCGCGAGAATATAATGTTGTTTTAATGCATGATACTTATGAAACAACCATAAATAATGTATCTGAACTAATAAAAGCAATAAAGAATAAATATGGGCAATATGAGTTTATTAGTTATGTATAAAGTAAAACAAAAAAAATAAAATGCTTCTGAGGAGAAAATAATGCAAGATATTATTTACGGTTTAGTCTGCGCGGTTATTGATGGAGATACATTTATTATCAAAGTCACAGAGGCAAGTGAGTCCAACAAAAACAAATATAATAAATGGGAACGCATTAGAATTGCAAATATTGACCTATCAGAGTTGAAAACACCTGGCGGTTATCGAGATAAAGTTAAACTTGAAAGTACAATTCAAGGAAAAGAAGTGAGTTGTTCAGTCCAGTCGAGAGACGAATCCGGACGAGTAGTTGCCGAAGTGAAAGTAATTTGAATATAATAAAAGGCAGACAGTAATGTTTAAGAAAAGCGATAGAATCGTTTTTAAACGTGAAGACGGAAAGCATGTGAACAAAAAATTAGATTCCCCAAAAGCTTCATCTTTACATAAAACACAAAGGGAGGCTGAGAGAACAGCAAGAGAGATGTTGAAAAATTCTGGTGGCGGAGAGTTAATCACAAAAGGTTTGAATGGAAAAATTCGTAGTAAGGATACTATTCCGCACGCTAAAGATCCATTTCCACCAAAAGATAAAGAGAATTAGTTCGTGGTTAAAAAGCTTGATAAGTAAACAAAAATGATTAATAAAAAAGCTATGCTGAGGAAAGTTGCATTACTGTTTTAAGCGAAGAGTTAGGCAGAACGACTTTAATACTTAGAGTAGCTGCTTAACATAATTTATTTTTTTAAATATCATTTTGTGTCTTTATGTGACTGACGTGGCGAAGCTGTGTTTAATATGGCTTACCTCATGTTTAATTAATAACGCACTTTACCCAAAATAACGATTGGAACACATAAACAAACCCAGTTTCTAAACGAACAAAGCAAGCAATGCTGAGAAACTGGGTTTGTAAGCTTAACATTGCGTAAGGTAAGTTAATAAATTCAATTTGCCCTAGCATATCTGTCCAAAATAAATATGAGTTTTTGTATTATTATTTTATATCACATGGTGCCATTATTAGAAATAAGCTGATAAGGTTATTTTTCACTAGGATATATGTGGTTACTAAGGTTTTAAAAAAATATACACTTGTGGATTAAATATTTAAAGGTGCAAACCTTAGTAACAAACTAAGATAAATCCTGTTGCCCTTATCAGCTTATTAAAAAAATTAAGCAAGCAGATATAATCGTTTGTTGGAAGTGCCATTAAAACCACCGAGATATTTTGGATTTAGAAAAAAGAAAAGAAACTAATTTAATGGGGATAGAAATACGAATTTGATGAGTACTATTTTACACGAGTTAATTTCTAAATATTTATATGAGTATTATATTTGTTTTGGACAGTAGTGAATGAATCAATCAAAACTCCTAACTTCCCCGTGGTTTTTAATGTGCATATATTTAATTATTGTAAATAAAAAGTATTTAGAAAATTTTTAATTTAATTAATGCAAAGAGAAAAATGATATCTAAAATATTCTTAACAGTAATAACGGTTTTCATCTTTCTGACTCCGCTGGCAGCGCAGGAAGATATACAAATTGGTTCACAGAAATATGTTGCACGTCAACAGACCGGCTTCTTTGATTTTTCGGACCCAACGGGTATAAATATCAAAGTTCAGATTTGGGGTTATGTTAAATTTCCGGGCTACTATGTTATACCTGCCCGCAGTGCACTTAACGATTTGATTTCGTTAGCAGGCGGACCCACCGAAGATGCACTACTTGATGATATTAGGATACTTCGCACTAACCCTGATTCCTCCACTATGACGTTGAGATATAATTATGATGAACTTCTCTGGGGCGATAAGTTAAGTATTTCAACAAATTTTCCGAGAATGTATGCGGGTGATATGTTGATTGTTCCAGGTGAACCACGTTATTTCGCTAGACAGGATGTAAACTTTTATCTTTCCATAACAACCGCACTTGCATCTATCGCAGCAATAATTTTAAGTATAACTAAATAGAAAAATTTAAAATGAATAATAATAAAAACGATTTTGATTTCCAGGAATTAGAAGGCAGAAACTTTAAAGATTACCTTATACTGCTTCGAAAAAATTTAACTCCATTTCTCATAATCCTTATTATGAGCATCGCAGTATCAATAGTTTATACGCTAAGATTACCTGATATATATGTATCTGAAACTTCAATAAAAATATCTAAATCGGGCGGCAGCGTACTGCAATCGCAGCCCTTTGGGGATTTTGGTGATTTAGGCAGCGACAGAATTATTAATAATGAAATAGAAATACTTAAAAGCTACGATCTGCGTGAAATTATTGCTAAAGCGTTGTTGGATTCGTTTGCACAATCGTCGTCAAAAGATGATTTCAAGCTGTTGTACAAATCAGAATCAGAATTTAGAAACGATAATAAAAGACTGCTTAAATTAGGTGAAATAGAAGGGGTGCTTGGGAGCAAAGTAAACATTGAACAGAAAAGAGGACTTGATGTAATTGTTATATCGGCTGAATCACCCTCTCCAAAAGAAGCTGCCTTAATAGCTGCACTTTATGCAAAGGTATATAGAACTTATAATCTCGAAATCAACCGGGAGCAACTAAGCTATATTCGTAACTTTTTGGATCAACAGCGGGCCGAAAAGAAAACGCAGCTTAGCCAGGCAGAGGACACCTTAAGAGCTTTCCAGGAAAAAGGAGGAATGATTGCTTTAGACGAACAGTCTCAATTACTTATTCAGCAATTATCCCAATTCGAGGCACAGATGAATGCTGCAAAGATAGAATTAGTCGCGTCTGAAGAAGTGTTAAATAAGTACAAGGACGAACTTTCAAAGCAGGATCCTAAACTAGCCGATTACCTAGAGAGCGTTACATCAGAAACATATATAACCGCATTGCAAAATCAGATTGCCGAATTACAATTGAATAAAGATATTGCGTTGGCAAGATTAGAACCGGGTATTGATATATCGCAAAAAGTTAAAGAGTTCGATGTTAAAATAAGAGAGCTTAAGGATAGATTAGATGAAAAAATAAAAGTGCTAAAGTCCGGAATTTTGGCCAGCAGCCCGGAAGCAGTAAGAGGAATTTCACAAAAAATTATTGAGGCAGAAGTTAAAAATCAATCTTTAAGGAGTTCGGTCACCGGTTTAAGTGCTTTAGTCAATAGATATGAAGAGAGGTTCAACAGGCTGCCTAAAACTACGCTAGAACTTGCAAGATTTAAAAGAACACGTGAATCTTCGGAAAAACTTTTTACGCTGATTGAAGAAAAATATCAGGAAGCTCTAATTAATGAGCAATCTCAGGCGGGTAACGTTTTAATAATTGATAATGCAAGAATCCCATCCGGTCCTTCCAAACCAAACAGACACCTTTTGATCCTTATCGGAGTGCTGATGGGATTTGGGCTTGGATTCGGATTCGTCTTAGTGAAAGATTATTTCGATAATACAATTAAAACACCGGAGGATATTGAAAAACAAAATGTAAATGTATTGGCGTGGATACCTAAAGTCGAGGAGCTAAATGGTAAAAGTAAAAATGGCAATGATTTTATTATTGAAAAAAATCCAAGCTCTATACCGAGCGAAACAATACGAGGATTAAGAACCCGCGTCCAATTTTCCAAAGTAGACAAAGATAAGCTAAAAACAATTCTTGTAACATCTCCCGCACCACTGGAAGGAAAAACCACAATTGCACTGAACCTGGCAGGCAGCTTTGCGCAGGGTAATAGAAAAACTTTGCTGATTGATGCGGATTTGAGAAAGCCAAGATTACATCAAGTATTTAATAAAGAAAAACAACCCGGGTTGGTTGATTACCTATTCGGAGAAGTGCCATTTGAAAAAGTATTAACAGTGACCAATACAAAAAATTTATTCCTAATTACTTCGGGAATGATAGCTCCCAATCCTGCCGAGATGCTTGATTCAGTTCAGATGGAAAATCTGCTTGCAAAAGTGCGCACTGAGTTTGATTATGTAGTTATTGACTCCTCGCCAATCGTTGCTGTTACCGATGCTGAAATACTTGCGCGAAAAGTTGATGGTTCAATACTGGTAGTTTCATCTAATAAGACTGAAAAAGATTTATTAAATCTGGCAGTTCAGCTAATAAAAAATGACAGTTCATATTTAATCGGCACGGTGCTTAATAGGTTCAGCTCGAAATCGGGTTATGGCAGCTACTACAAATACTATTATTATTATTCATCTGATGGTAAGAAAAAGTCCACAAAAAAGAAGCATTCGAAAACGTAGTTATCCCGCTTCACTTTAAGCCAGAGGCTTACAAGCAGTTACGCCGAGATGAATGAGTGAATGCCAAGATAAAATGAATGTCCGCCTTCGTTTATAAATCGATTGATAAGCTGGTTATTGAATATGAGCCAAGCAGTTAATTATATCATCCCGCCGGAATTAAGAATTTCGAGAGTGACCAAAAAGTAATATTTATCAGTAAATGGAACGCTGATGACACTGATTTTAAATGATTTTCGCAGATTTTTTAATTGAATAATTACTTTTTGGTCACGCTCAATATTTGTAGCACAACAAAGCACCACTCGATCAGAATCCCATAGGGATGAAATAGCCGAATAAAATTTATTAAAGCACGAAAATTTTAATATAAAAAAGTTAAAGTTAATCCTAATAATTTATCTCGCTTTAACGAATCACGAATTTTCTGTTGTTGATTGATGAATGTAAACCTTCGCTTGATAAATTGATTGATGCCTCCCTAAAGTGAGGTAAACCTTCCCTAAAGTGAGGTAAACCATCCCTAAAGTGAGGTAAACCTTCCCTAAAGTGAGGTGAACCATCCCTAAAGTGAGGTAAACCATCCCTAAAGTGAGGTAAAATTGATGATTTGCACAGTTGCAAAGGTAAAAGCCACGTAGGAAGTCCACAGTAGGCAGTCCGCAGTCAACAGTCAACAGTCCACAAGAAGCATCACAGTTGGCAATCAGCATTAAAAATTAAAAATTATTCAGCGCGCTAATAACGGGGTAAATTATAGATTAAAAATTGTAAACCGCCAAAGGCGTGGTAGCTTTGAATTTAGTAAGTGCCGTAGGCACGATATGTTTGTAGCTAACCAATTAACCAAAATAATTAAAGCCCCGCCCGTCTAAGTCGGGCAAGTGGGGGCGAAATAGAAGTCTGCAGTCCGTAAGAGGCAGTCTGCAGTCCGCAAAAGGAAAATAGATTGAAAATCAACAAACACCAAGCAAGATTTATAACCCGACTACGTATGAATTGAAATGACGACAGAAAACTAACCCAGTTCCTCACAAACGAAATAAGGAATGTTAAGGAACTGGGTTAGTCAATCAGATTGTCCCCCGACATGAACGCATAGGCGTCAACTTAACAACTATTTTTATTTTAGAATTAATACAATTTATCTAATTTATCTAACAAAATAAGGGTTTCTATATGTCATCCCTTACGGGATTTTATTTCCTGTTTTATTCATTTTTCTATAATCCTACCATCCCTATCGGGATTTATATTTGTTAATCCCAATAGGATGAAATTATTATAATAATACTAAGGAATAACACAACTTAATCCCAATGGGATGATATTATAAAAATGCTGAATTACTCTCAAAACAAAATAATTAGCAATTTATTACTTAAAAATTGATACTCTTAGGTTGACGCTAATGCGACACGAACAGGACAGGCTATGTCAGCCATGAAAAGGTAGTCGGCAAGCAGTAGACAGCAGTTCGTAATGGATAAGCAGAAGAATGAAAAGCAATAACTGAAAACTTGTTAAGAGTCGCTTCGGAATAAAAAATCAAATAAATATTATTAAAGATTAAAAAGAGCACAGTTTGAAAAGGTTTGGAATTACCGGTGTAGCCGGTTATATAGCTCCCCGCCACTTAAAAGCAATTAAAGATACCGGTAATGTATTAATTGCAGCTGCAGATCCGCACGATTCTGTTGGAATATTAGATCAGTATTTTCCAGATGCGGCATTCTTTACAGAGATTGAGCGATTTGATCGTCACCTTGATAAATTGAGAAGATCGGGTGAGGGAATTGATTACATATCAATTTGTTCACCCAACAATTTGCATGATGCACATATAAGATTAGCATTAAGAAATGATGCCCATGCAATTTGTGAAAAACCTCTCGTGCTTAATCCATGGAATCTCGATCTTTTGGAAAAGTTGGAAGCAGAGTATGGAAAAAAGATATATACTGTCCTTCAACTTAGAGTGCACCCTTCCCTAACTGCTTTAAAAGATAAAATTAAAAAAGAGAAAAGAACTGCGAAATACAAAGTTGAGTTAACGTATATCACCTCCCGCGGAAGGTGGTATGATTATTCATGGAAAGGTGATCAGCAGAAATCCGGTGGTATAGCAACAAATATTGGTATTCATTTTTTCGATTTGCTGATGTGGCTGTTCGGAAAGCCAGTGAATCAAAATTCGCTGCTTATTAAAAAGGATAAGATGAGAGGTGAATTGGAACTGGAAAACGCTGATGTTACGTGGTATTTATCCATTGATAAAAATGATTTACCAGGTGAACAGCAAAAAAATGGAAGAGCTACTTACCGCTCTATAAAGATAGATGGTAAAGAAATTGAGTTTACAGATGGCTTTACTAAGCTGCATACTGAAGTCTATAAAAGGACTCTTAATGGAAATGGATTCACAATTGCCGATGTAAGAGCATCAATTGAATTTGTGCAGGGATTGAGAACGTAGGAAAATCAATAGCACACAGATGACACAGATTCAACTGATTAACACACGTTACGCAAAAAAGTTAGGGATAAGAGATGACATCTTTAATTTTTTTAGAAAATTCAGATTATTCGACATTTCTGTAAAAGATATGAGATTCAATTTTGCTTACTAAAAGATGTCATCTCTCGGTCTGCGTAAGGTGAATGATTAACACAGATTTATATTTAATATGACTTTTCGATGGAGGAGGTATGAACTGATAACTGTCCGAAGAACTCTTTCAAAAGAATTAAAAGACTGTCATGGTGCAACCTGGAGAGCCAAGATAGATAGGACACCGTCATGGAGTAGGAGCCTGTCCGAATACTGTCATTCTGAATTTATTTCAGAATCTTACTCTCTTAAAATGGAATAATTTTGAGACCTTGAACCGAGTTCAAGGTAATAAAAGCTAATTCTCGGACAGACTCGTGGTCCGTGACGGCCCTGAGTTTCTGTCATGGATTCGTCCATGACAGCCGTGGAACCGTCTCCGTTCCGAATGGTGTCGGAACTTCGCCGAGATAAAATGATTGAATGACCATGAATTACCAACAAGCAAAATCACTTTCCATTGAGCAATAAATAAAAATTTATATTTACTTTGGTTCACAAATAGGTTAACTTCGGCTGCGTGAGAGAAATAATTTTTTACAAAACGGTTAACAATAAAATACCTATCGAGGAATTTTTTGAATCGCTTTCTGAAAAACAAGTGGAAAAGGTATTGTGGGTTTTACGTTTAATCAAGCAGCTGGATAAAGTACCAATTGACTACTTCAAGAAATTAGAAAGCACGAATGATATTTGGGAAGTAAGAGCTAGTTCGGGAAATAATGAATTTCGATTACTGGGATTTTGGTACAAGTCAAGCTTTATTGTTTTAACAAATGGATTTAGGAAGAAATCACAGAAAACGCCAAAATCAGAAATTGAATCAGCAGAAAGCAGAAAAAAAGATTTTTTACAAAGGAGTTAAAATGGATGATTTAGAGAAATATATAGAAAAGAGAAAAGGCAAAAGTAAAAAATTTGCTAAGAGCTTTGAAAAAGGTTACGAAAGTTTTAAGATTGGGATTTTGCTCCGTCAAGCAAGAGAAGAAGTTGGAGTAACTCAAAAAGAGCTTGCGGAAAAGCTTAGCACCAAAAAGTCTGCAATCTCACGAATAGAAAACCACGCTGAAGATATAAGGCTTTCTACTTTAAAGAGTTACTTAGAGGCATTAGGTAAAAAATTACAAATAAACATACAATAATCCGGCAGTTGTATACCCAAGGAAAGTCGGCGATAATAAGAATGAAGAAAAGAGTGTAAGAACAATAAATGACAACGAATTTCCAATGACTACTAATGGCTTTTTTCAACGAATGACCGTGGGGCACAAGTGAAGCAATAAAAGTGAAACGAGAAACGTGAAATGGGAAACGTGATTCGGCTTCTCCCCATAAACCTTTCTGCAGATAGGCAAGATCGGGATTCGCCGGGATAAATGCGACATAAAATAATCAATCATTATTAGCTATACCTCTTCCCTTTTCAGTACACGCTAAGTAAAAAGTATAAAGTTAAAAGTAAAAAGTTTTAAAAGGAATGAGTAAAAGTTTTATGAAAGAGAACGAGTTACAAAAACGTTTATTTGACTTTGCTGTCCTGGGGGTGGAATACTTTTAGAGAGCTCTCGAACACAGTTACGGAAAAAGAATTATTAAATATTAAAAAAATGAATTGTACTATTCCACCCCCTGAAGTTTTGAAATTTCTTCCGAGTCTTCCTAAGACAGCCGAATTTAGTGTTATTCGATATCAGTTGGCTAAATCATCCACATCAGCAGGCGCTAACTATGAAGAATCTCAGTCGGGATCCTCTAGAGCGGATTTTCTAAATAAAGTTAGAATTTCCCTTCGAGAAATGAGAGAATCGAACTATTGGCTAAGGATAATTTCTACCATCCAAAACGATAATAAACTTGTTGATCAGCTGACTTTTCTTATTCAAGAATCAGAAGAATTAAAGAATATTCTTGGTGCCATTGTCTCTAAATCAAATAAATAACTTTATACTTTTCCCCTTATTCGTCCCTTGAGCATTACTTTATACTTTGTACTTTTTTCTTTTATCTTATACGCAGAGGAACCTTACGTATAATAAGCCAAATGACTACAAATAACCTTATTCCAACACATGACCGTTAGTGGGGACGGGAGACACGAAAGCTGCAAAGGCAAAAGTGCCAAAAAGATAAGTATCTTTGGGAACAAAATGTTGCGATGAAAAATTATAATAGTGTACTTACGGTTTTGTGGGAAACGTGATTCGGCTTCTCCCCATAAACCTTTCTGCAGATAGGCATGATCGGGATTCGCCGGGATAATTTGACGACTATACAGATGGAAGAATCAATAGTTCTATTGCTTCATCAGGCTTTTTAAACTAACTTTAAAATAAAAATTTAAGAATAAATTTATGAATAGTATGCCGGCTGATGAAAAGGAACATATTATTTCAAAACTTATTTCTGTTCTGGGAAATAAGGCAGAGTTTGCTCTGGTTTTTGGGTCTATACTTTCTGAAAATTTTAACGATAATAGCGATATTGATACGGCTGTTTACTTACATAAAGAATTTAACACACCTGAAACAAAATATGAGCTGCGAAAAGAAATAATTAATTTATTTAATCGTGATATCGACTTAGTATTTTTGAACGATGCCGATATAATTATTACCATGCAGATTTTAGCAAACGGCAGCCTTATCATAAATGAAATTCCATCGCTTTATATATTATTTAAAGCCAAAAAAATAAGCGAGTATTTAGACTTTAAGCTTAGCCGCAAAATAATAGAAAATAATTTACTGAATGGAAGGTTGTATGCTTGAAAAGGATGCAGTATTATCTAAAATCTCGATAATAAAAAATTGCATTAATTCCATTAAGACTGCCACTAAGCTAAAACCTGAAAAATTAGACGAGACTTTTATACAAGATGTATTTGTCCTAAACCTCCAACGAGCGATTCAGGCTTGTATTGATATAGCCAACATTATTATTGCAAAAAAAGGGCTGAAACTTCCTGCCGCTTATAAAGAATCATTCCTAATTCTAAATCAAAATGGTATTATCAATAAAAATATTGCCGATAAGATGATTAATATGGTAGGATTTAGAAATATCGCCATACATGAGTACCAGGAATTAAATTCCAACATTTTGAAATCAATTCTATTGAAAGATTTAAAGGACTTTGAAGACTACTACAGCGTAATATATCCGAAAATTGATGATTTGTTTAATGAATGATCCGTCTTCTCCCGATTTTCCTGGCTGCCATGCCTAAGGCAGGTAAACCGATAGGCAAGATCGGGATTCGCCGAGATAAAGAGGTAAAAAGCTAGAGGTGAAGCGGTAAAGGTCCGCCCCGAAGAAATGAGGAGTGAGAAGCGGAAGGTGGTTAGTTAGCTGGCGAAGACAGGATGCCTGCAGGCAAAACTAGATTACATAAAATTAAATAGACTAAGACCAAACTAATTTTTATTCCGTTAACTATTTAATTAAGTTAGAGAAGCAAAAGCTTACCAAAATGAACAGAGAAGAAGTCAACCAAATATTAAAAGGCGTGGTGTGGGATTATGATATAGATCCTTATGAATTATATTTAGTTACTATTGATCAAAAACCTTCTTTCGGATTTTTTACCAAAGAAAATATACTATTAAGATTTTTAGAACGTTTAACATGGTATGAGCTGCAATCATTGTATGATAAAGAATATTTTAAAAAAAATATTACAGCAGCGTTGCTAAACCGTTTGAAAAATAAGCAAATCAGACAGAAATATGAATTTATACTCAAAATCTTACGAGGAGAAGCTGTATCCTTTTCAGGATGGGATACTGAAAATCGTAAGCGAATCAAATCTACCCTTTTATCTAACCGGTGGTACGGCGCTTAGCAGATACTACTTCCAACACCGCTATTCAGATGATTTAGATCTTTTTGTTAATGCCGATCCGAACTATAAAAATTATATAAAACTATTAATTGCAGCCTTAGAAGTTAAAGAAAATGAAGGCGCATTAACGTTACACAAGAATAAGCTGATAACTTTGGAAGATTACACACAGGTAATACTATCAAAAAACGAAGCAACTTTGAAAATTGATTTGGTTAATGATATCGGTGCGCATTTCGGAGAATTCCCTTACCACAAAATATTGGGAAAAATTGACGGCTGGAGAAATATTTTGTCAAATAAAATTTCGGCACTATTCAGGTACGAAATCAAGGACTATGTTGACATCTGGGTAATTGCTAAGAACGAGAGTTTTTGCTGGAAAGAAATGATATTGGAAGCAAAGGAAAAAGAAGCAGCAGTTGATCCAATTGAGATTTTTAATCTTTTTAGATCCTTCCCTTTTGATAATCTTAATTTAATAAAATGGATTAAGGATTTTAATAAGGAAAAAATAGACACTGATTTCAATACTATTGCTGAAGATATTTTTTACGGACGCGAAAATTCGCTGTGTACTAAATAGAGGCGGATTAGTGAGCGCTGGTTTTTAAATTATAAATTAGAAATTAACAATTAGAAATTAGATTGTGAATTTTAAATAATTCCTTCATTCAATATTTATAAGTTATAATTGATTTATGGACGAAGGCCTTGGACAAAGATTATTTGATTTCGCTATGCGAATAATTAAATTTTACCTCACTTTAGGGAAGGTTTACCTCACTTTAGGGAAGGTTTACCTCACTTTAGGGAAGGTTTACCTCACTTTAGGGAAGGTTTACCTCACTTTAGGGAGGCAACAATTATAATTATATAAACTGCTTCCCTTATGATCTTTTTGAAAATTACAAGCAGCAAGTAACAAATAACAAACAAATGACAATTTCCAATGACTACAAATGACCGAAAGTAAGATGGAAAACGTGATCCGTCTTCGTTCTAAAGAATTTCGCCGAGATAAAGGGGTGAAATGGAGCAGAATCAACAACTACCTCCCTTTCAAATGGATACCAATTGGTTACGAAGTAAACAATAACTCTTGCGCTTACGATATATTTCATTCATTCATTCAAAATTCATCATTCAACCAAACAATAGCAGCTATGCAGACAAGCATTGCGAATGCACCAAATGAAGTTCTCGCTGATTCATGGTTCTGGAATGTAAAAAATAGAAGATAGTATCCGTCAGTTGACGGAAGAAGCTAGTCCGGCTTCTCCCGATTTTCCTGGCTGCCATGCCTAAGGCAGGTAAACCGATAGGCAAGATCGGGATTCGCCGAGACTTTTAAAAGGTAGAAGAAAGTCCGCCTGAGGCGGATAAATAGAAAAAAGTTGAACTATCTCCTGCCTACTAAATTCTATCTACTATCTCCTATATACTGATGAAGTACAATAACCCAATGCCAAATTATAATGCGGTGATTACGATTTTGTGGGAAAAGTGAATGTAATTGATGATTGATGAATTATGATTGATAAATATCTAAAAAATAATTTGGGCCATATATTTTATTTGTAAACAAACTAAGTTTGATTACAACTTTAGATAATAAGTCTCTAAAAATACCATTATTTATTGAGTAGAATATGAAAGTAATTATTCTTTGCGGCGGACAAGGAACAAGGTTAAGAGAAGAAACAGAATATAAACCAAAACCAATGGTGGAGATAGGTGGAAAACCGATTCTCTGGCACATTATGAAAATTTATGCGCATTACGGTTATAAAGATTTTGTTTTGGCTCTTGGATACAAAGGTGATATTATTAGAAATTATTTCCTGAACTATTATACTTATAATAACGATTTTACAGTTCATCTTGGAAATGAAGAGAAAATTGTAGTTCATAACAACCATGATGAACGTGATTGGAAAGTAACACTTGCTGAAACCGGTGATGAGTCAATGACCGGTTATAGAGTTAAACTTGCAGCAAAATATCTCGAAGGAGATAATTTTATGCTCACTTATGGTGATGCTGTAGCAGATGTGAATATCGCAGAACTTGTGAAATTCCACAATAAACAAAATACAATTGGAACTGTGACCGGTGTTTATCCGCCTTCTCGCTTTGGTGATCTTGCTGTTAATGATAACTTAGTAGAAAAATTTAAGCAGAAGCAGAAAGATGTTGTTAATCAAGCGCCAATAAATGGTGGTTTCTTTGTTTTTAAAAAGGAATTTATAGATTTATTACCAGATGACCCAAATGCTGATTTGGAAGGTGAAGCTATGCAGAAAATTACGAATGATAAGCAACTTTCCGTTTTTAAACATACCGGGTTTTGGCAGCCGATGGATACCTACCGTGAATATGAATTATTAAATAAAATGTGGAAAGAAAATCCTCAATGGAAAGTGTGGGAGTAAAATTTGTTCGAAATTTATCAAAATAAAAAAGTATTCATTACCGGTCATACCGGTTTTAAAGGATCCTGGCTGTCCTTATGGCTCTTAAAAATAGGGGCTGAGATAATTGGTTATGCACTTGATCCTCAGAATGAAAAAGATAATTATGTACTTGCCGAGCTAGAGCACAAAATAAAAGATTTTAGAAATGATATTCGTGATTATACTAAACTTGCTAATGTGATTAATACTGAACAACCGGAAATTATTTTCCATCTTGCCGCTCAACCTTTAGTGCTTGATAGTTATAAAGATCCTCATTATACGATTGAGACAAACACACAAGGAACGGCTAATATTATTGAAGCGTTTCGAAATTCTGAAACAGTAAAAGCTTTGATAGTTATTACAACTGACAAAGTTTATCAAAATAACGAACGGGAATGGGGATACCAGGAAACTGATAGATTAGGAGGTAAAGATCCATATAGCGCGAGTAAAGCTGCAGCCGAATTATTAATCTCGTCATATCAAAAATCTTTCTTCAATAATAATAATAAACTTTTGGTTTCTGTTAGGGCTGGTAATGTAATTGGAGGTGGCGATTGGTCGGAGAACAGAATCGTACCCGATTGTATTAAAGCACTTGAACGGAGTGAAAGAATAATTATTAGAAATCCACATGCTACAAGGCCTTGGCAGCATGTATTAGAACCTTTAGGCGGTTATCTATTATTGGGAGAAAAACTTCTTCAAAATAGATCTGAATTTGTTGGTGCCTGGAATTTTGGACCGTATTTATCAAATGTGATCAACGTTAAAGAATTGGTTAAGAAAGTTATTATAGCATACGGGATGGGAGAGTATATTATTCAAAACAACATGAATTCACAAGCCGAAGCGAATTTCCTCTCGTTAGATATTACTAAAGCAATTAACAAGTTAAGCTGGAAACCCTTACTGAATATTGATGAAACAATTGATTTTACAATAGAATGGTATAAAAATTACAACTCAACTAATGTTTTTAATTTCTGTCATAATCAAATAACTAAATACGAAGAATTATGGAAATTAAGGAACAAGAAGTAGAAGGTGTTTTTGAAATATACTTAAAACCAATGGAGGATGATAGAGGGTTCTTCATGCGGGTTTTTGATGAAACTTTATTTGAGAATGCAGGTATTAACCGGAAATGGGTTCAAGAAAATCATTCAAAATCTTTGCGCAAAGGAATAATTAGAGGACTTCATTTACAAATTCCTCCTTTTACTGAAGCCAAACTTGTAAGATGTATCTGCGGAGCGGTTCTGGATGTATTTGTTGATCTACGATTTGGTTCTAAGACATTCGGAAAGTGGGGGAGTTTGGAATTATCTGAGAGTAATAAAAATATGATTTTTATACCACGAGGATTTGCCCATGGATTTTGCACACTTACGGAAAAATCAGAAGTGCTTTATAAAGTTGATAATTACTTTTCAAAAGAGAATGAAGTTGGCATTAATTGGGACGATAAGGATATCGGTATAGTTTGGTCTATTGAAAACCCAATATTATCTGAAAAGGATAAAAATAACATTACATTAAAAGCTTTTACCGAAAAGTATATAGGTATTGTTGTATGAATATCAGATTATTTAAGCCCTCTGTGGGTAAAGAAGAATTAGAAAATATCAAAGATGCATTTGACCGTTCATGGATAGGGCTTGGTCCAAAAGTAAATGAATTTGAAGAAGCTTGGGAACATTTCATCGGTTGTGAAGAAGCGATTGCACTTAACTCCGCAACGGCGGCACTTCATTTGGCTCTTGCAGTCTTCGGTTTTCAGAAAAGTAAAAAGGTTTTAGTTCCTTCATTAACTTTTTCTTCAACCGCTTCAGCAGTTTTATACAATGGACTCATCCCTGTTTTTGTTGATTCTGATCCATTAACACTAGGTATGAGTTTGGATGACTTGGATGAGAAATATAATAGGGATTGCGTTGCGATAATTCCCGTGCATTATTGTGGACATCCAGTTCCGATGGATAAAATTGTTCCTTGGGCGAGAGAAAGAGATTTGAAAATAATTGAGGATTGTGCACACACAACAGGAAGTGAATACATGGGGAAAAAACTGGGTACGTGGGGTGATATCGGTTGTTTTAGTTTTGAGGAGAAAAAATTGATGACAACCGGGGACGGAGGCATGATTATTTCAAATGATTCTGATTTACTTAAAAATGTAAGAGCCATGCGGTGGGTTGGTATTGATAAAGACAATTGGAAAACGGCAGTTGAATATACTAGTGTCAATAAAGACGCGCTTCATTGGTTTTACGAGTTAAGTATACTTGGCTATAAGTATAATATGAATGATTTAGCGGCTTCAATTGGCCTGGCACAATTAATTAAATTACCTGAAATGAATAGAAGACGATCTGAAATTATTAAGATGTACTTAGATGGAATTAGAAATACTGAATTGATATCTCCTTTATTACCGTTTGATCCTGATAAATACATTTACCAAATGTTTGGTATAAGAGCTGAAAAAAGGGATGATCTTATGATTTTTCTAAAATCAAAAGGAATCGCAACGGGTTGTCATTATACACCTTTATCCATACAGCCCTTGTTCATAAAGTGGGGAAATAATTGCCCATTTATTGAAAAAGAACACAATCATTTTATCACTCTTCCATTACATGCTGACTTGGAAAATGGGGAGGTAGATTACATTATTGAAAATATCGAAGCGTATAAGTAATAATAATATTAAGATTAAAAAATATTTATTAGTTAATGTAAATATTCAAGAATATTTAACATTTATACTGAATAATAATGGGTTGGTTTTTCATGAACCATTTTTTAATGAAGTTGTAAAAACACAATTTAAGCTACCATTTTTTTATTATGCTGCGTATTTAGAGAATGAATTAATAGGTTTTTGCCCTGTCTATCAATTAAGTAACAAACTGATTCTCAAGACATTCGAATTAAAACCCTTATATGATGTTCCATATGGGGGTTGGATTTACAATGAGAACTTAATCTCACATTCGGAGTTAATTAAGAAATTACCGGAAGGAATTTTTAATAAAATTGTATACTATTCTAAACCTATAGTTAATGAAAATATCTCACCAGAATTCACATGTCACAATACGGTCCTAATCGATTTGCTGGAAAATGAAGCAAACATTTGGGAAAGATCTATTAATTCGAAAAGAAGAAATATGATAAGGAAAGCTTGGAAAAATAATATAATAGTTAAAAAATATATTGACCTTTCGGGTTTGACAATTCTTTGGCCTATTCTCGAATCTATACATAAGAAACTTGGGTATCATGTTTTGAATAATATTAAGTATTATCAACAACTATTAAACTATTATTTTACTAAAAAACAAGCAATCGTTCTTATTGCTTTTCAGAATACTGTACCTATCTCCGGGATCATTTTAATTGGGAATAAGAATATGATGCATTATTGGAAAGGTGCAAGTTTATTTGGGCATCCAAAATTGGGTCAAGGTGAATTATTACAATGGGAGGCAATCAAATGGGCAAAATCTGTCGGAAGCAGATATTATGATCTATGCGTGGTAGAAAAAGAGAATTTACCTGAAATCTATAATTTTAAAACTGGATTTTCAAAACATCTTATTCCATATTATCTATTTTCTAAAAGTTCTCTGATATTTAAAATTTTAAACAAATTTCTATAATAATAATATTAAAGATGAATTATCATGGTCCATGTTTATAAAAAGAATTTATGAATTATCTGGTTTTCTCTAATCCGTTGACAGGTCTTCCATTCATCATGAATTTTAAAAATCCCGCTCCTACAGTTGTGATAACAAGATCTAAAAGCATTGATAATTGGAAGAACATTCTTTCTCGTTTCATTAGAAATAGATATACAGTGGAAGATTATGTTAGGTTTATAAGAAAAATTGAATTTTATGACTATAATTCTCTATCCCCGATCATATTAAAAAAAATAATTGAGAAGTATAACATTGAAATTGGATTTATTACAACATTTTCTGATATAATAAAGCCACAGTTGTATTCATTATTCCCCAAAGGGGTCTATAATTTCCATCCTTCTATCCTACCAGCTCACGGAGGGGCCGATCCAATTTATTGGGTCTTGAAAAATAAAGATAGATTCACAGGTACAACTTGCCACAAAATAACTGACAGACTTGACACAGGGGAAATCCTTTTACAATCTAATTATTTAGTGGGGGATATGAATTATAAAAAGTTGTTTGCACGTTATGTCCAAGACGTAAGTTGGATGTACAAGGAGATCTTAGATAACTTCGATTATATATATGCTAATAGAAGGCTAGCAGTTGATGCGGTTTTTGATTCTCCACTGAAGTCGAATTCAAATTAAAAATAGTCTAATAAAATTTTTAATTTTACATGCTTCTGAAATTATAGAATTTGTTTTATCTACTGTCGGTAGTTTAATTTACTTTGACTGAACTATTAAGAAAGTCGATTACCAATGTATTTAATCCAATTAATTTACCTGTAACCAACTTGAAATGATTGATTTGATTAAAAAGAAAATTCGACGATTTTGCCCCCAAAGTTTGCTCGATTATTATACTTATATTAAATCCACTAAGAGACAAAGTAATTATAACAATGTTATACTTGAACAAACTTTTAATAAAATAATAAGAACAAATCACTGGGCGGGAATGCAAAGTATTTCAGGAACGGGATCGGATCTTACACAGACAGAAACGCTAAGGCAGGCTCTGCCAATATTATTTCAGGATTATAATATCAAATCAATCCTTGATATACCCTGCGGAGACTTTTATTGGATGAAAGAGGTGGATTTATCAGGTATAAGTTATAATGGCGCTGATATAGTTCAGGATATTATAGACATGAACACCAAATATTCTAAAGAAAATATAAAATTTGAAAAATTAGACCTTACCAAAGATTTGCTCCCTACTTCGGATCTAATAATTTGCAGAGATTGTTTTGTCCATCTTTCTTTCGGTGATATTTATAGAACTATGAAAAATATTATTTTAAGTGGAAGTGAATATTTATTTACTACTACTTTTACTAATAGAGAATTAAACTATAATATCGTAAGTGGTGGTTGGAGGACATTAAATCTAGAAAGACATCCATTCTACTTCTCCAAACCAATATTAACAATTAATGAAAATTGTAACGAAGCACATGGCCAATACCGCGATAAAACTATGGGTCTATGGAAGATAAAAAATATCACACTCCCCAAGAAGGTGTATAGAAAACAAATATTTTTCAGAATATCAAAATTAAAATTAGAGAAGGATTTTTAGTGATAGAGGCAAGGCAATAAATAATTAATGATGCAATATTAATGAGATTTGTATAACCTATTAAAATGATTGTGATGAGAATAGATTGGATTTGAGAAACCATTTGTTTTACTTTCAAGATATGCATGTATAGTTTAATCAAGAGAATTTAAAAGTTCGTTTAATTCATAAATTATTAAATAAATAGATTCGATATTATGAAAGTACTAATATTAGCAGGTGGAATTGGTTCTCGCTTAAGTGAAGAAACTGCGATGAAACCAAAACCGATGGTAGAAATTGGAGAAAATCCAATTTTATGGCATATTATGAAAATATATTCAAGTTATGGTTATAATGATTTTATAATACTATTAGGTTATAAAGGGTATCTAATAAAAGAGTATTTTGCAAATTATTTGCTTCATAATAATGATGTTACAATTGATTTGCAAAATAATGATATTTCGTTTAGAGAAAATAAGGGAGAACCCTGGAAAATATCACTTGTAGATACAGGACTAGATACATTGACAGGGGGAAGAGTTAAACGGGTTTCAAATCTGATAGGAAATGAACCCTTTATGCTAACATACGGTGATGGAGTATCAGATTTAGATATTACGAAACTAATCGATTTTCATAAAAAATCTGGGAAATTCATTACGATGACCGCAGTAAAACCGGAAGGAAGATTTGGTATATTAGATATAAATCCAGATACAAATGAAATCGTAAAATTTGCTGAAAAACCTAAAAATGAACACTCCTGGATTAATGGTGGATTCTTTGTTTGTGAACCTGAAGTTCTAAATTATATTGATGGAGATATGACAATCTTTGAACGTGAACCATTAGAAAATTTGGCAAATGAAAAACAACTCGTTGCTTACCCCCACCCCGGATTTTGGATGTGCATGGATACTATTCGTGATAAAGAAAGGCTTACCTACTTGGTCGTAAATGAGCAAGCACCCTGGATTACTTGGATAGAACAATAGAGATTATTAAAATTTATTTCGGTTGAAGTTAAAGATCATAATTCCATTCTAACTTTTTTATAACTAGAAATTAAATAAACAGATTAGGTAAAGATCCATTCATGGGTGATCGCAAAAGTATTCTAATAAGTGGAATTGATGGTTTCCTTGGGTTTAACTTATTGAGAGCATTGTTTCCTGATTATAACATTATAGGTGTAAGTAAGGCAGGGCATATATGCAAAAGATTTGATCCCAACGAGATCATGAATAAATCAATCGAGCTATATACTCATGATAATCTAAACGAATTATTCAATTCAAAAAAAATTGACTACATAGTCCATACAGCAACCCATCATGCAAGGGAATTTGAGTCTTTTACTGAAGTATTTGATACTAATTTAAACTTAGGTCTTGAACTGTTGAATTATTCTTCTAAAAAGGGTGTGGTTTGTTTCATTAACATGGATACAATCCTTCGAAAAAGTACAAATTTATATTCTTTCACTAAGTCACTCTTTGATGAATCAATACGATTTTTATCTAAAAATCTGTCATTAACAATTATTAATTTAAAGATGGATATGATTTATGGTCCAAATGCAGGTACACATAATTTTATCGAAATGATGATTGAAAAACTCAATTCTAATCCAAAAGAGATTCTACTTACAGAGGGGATACAGAAAAGATCATTCCTCTATGTGAAGGATATAGTAGCTGCAATTAGAATAATTTTGAAAAGAGAAAATTCTGTATCAAGAATACCATCTGGATCATATTTTTTAACAAATCCTCATTTGAATTCGATCAAGGAAGTTATGCTTACATTAAAAGAAATCACTAATAGTAGTGCAACTCTTGAATTTGGGAAAATTCCCTATAGAGAGAATGAAATAATGGAGTCTCCAGCTGATGATACTCTTTACAAAATATTAGAATGGTTCCCAAACTATGATCTTAGAACCGGATTAATAGAGACAATAAAATTTAACCAACCATTAGATCATTAAGACTTTTATGTTGGATATTAAAGTAAAAAAAGAAACAGCTATTTTGTTTATAACGTTTGCAAGAGATGAGTATGCTAGATTGACCTTTGACCAGATAAAAAAAGCTAAACCGGGAAAGCTCTATTTTTACTCAAATAAGGCTAGGTGTGAATATCCAGAAGAGATAAAAAAAAATGGAGTGATTAGAGCATTTATAAATGAGATAGATTGGGAATGTGATTTGAAAATTTTTTTTAGAGAGAAACACGCTGATGTTTATACTTCATTGTGGTCTGCTATAGATTGGTTATTTGAAAATGAAGAAAGGGGTATTATTATTGAGGAAGATTGTGTCCCATCTTTAGCCTTTTTCGATTTCTGTAGACAACTACTTCCCAAATTTGAAACTGATATGCGAATTTGGCTTATCAGCGGAGATAATTTCTTTGATAATTATAATCCCAATGGATATGATTATATATTTTCAAGATATCCATTTCAATGGGGTTGGGCTTCTTGGAGAAGCAGATGGCAACTGATAGAACGTAATAATATTCCTTGGGAGAAGATTAAATCATATGAACTCTATAGACAGTTATTCCCATCCAAGAGAGAAGCTGATTTTCATATAAAAAATGAAGAAGGCATCTATAACTTTGTTCAGAAAAAACCGGCTTGGGATTTCATCATGGGATTTAGCGCAAAAAATAATGGAGCATTCGGAATTGTCCCAGCAATCAACTTAGTCTCAAATATAGGAATACAAGGAACCCATAATAAAAAATTGAATAAATTAATTCACAATAGAAATACTAGCTCTTTAGATTATTATACTATTCGAAATGAGCCGCCATTTGTTGTCCCTGATTATAAATACGATAGATACTTCTTTAAGAAATTTCACTATAAGAGTACCTTACTACATGTTCGATTTATTAAAAAAATGAAAAGAATCCTAAACAAGATTTTTAGTTGAAGCGAAAGACTCAAAAATAAATTATTTTGTCCAGTGAAAATGTATGTTCGCTCGACTGAAACATTTAGATCTATGAATGCCCATCTTTATCTAAATCTCTGATACTAATTAAAATAACCTTTTCATTTTGTTTTTCGTTAAATGTATGCTCAAGTTTTTAAGATAGTTTTCATTATGCATTCTTGAAAGTAATGCCGGGATTAATACACTTATTCATTGATCGATAGGAAGGTATTCCCACCTTCTCAAGCTAAGGGAATGGATATATCAATAAATAGTTCTATGTAAATTTCACTCATGAATAAAAATATTATTTCTAAAGAAAATGTTCTCTCAGCTGTTTCTTGGCATTTCACTGGTTCTATTGTAAAATTATTTTTTTCATTTACGATTGGTGTAATAATTGCGAGGTTATTAACGCCATCGGCTTATGGTGTTGTCGGCTTAGCAACTGTTTTTATAACAATTACTAATGCATTTGTTGATTCTGGTTTCGGAATGGCACTCATTCAGAAAAAAGAATGTACTAGTCTGGATTTTTCTACAGTTTTTTATTTCAATATTTTTGTAAGTATTGTTGCTTATTCGCTTATTTTTCTTGCAGCAGGTAGTATCGCTAATTTCTTCCATGAGAATCAACTTATAACAATAATACGCGTTTTAGGAATTTTAATCATATTTGATGCACTGAATGCAGTGCAATTATCACAATTAAAAAAAAAATTAAATTATAAATTTCAAACACTAATAAATATTGCATCAGCATTAATTTCAGGTGGACTTGGAATCTTTCTAGCTTACAATGGATATGGCGCTTGGAGTTTAATATGGCAGGCAATTACCAACCAATCAATCCTTGTTGTTGGTTATTGGATATCGAATAAATGGAGACCGAAATTAGAATTCAGCTTTAATTCTCTAAAATCATTATTCGCTTTTGGTTCGAGACTTTTACTTACAGGAATAATATACCAGTTATACAACAATCTTAATTCTATAATGATAGCTAAATTTTATTCTGCTTCCGAATTGGGCTTATTTACAAGAGCGGATAGATTTCAACAGATCTCGTCAAAACAAATTTCCGGAACAATGGCTGAAATAACTTTTCCGCTTTTTTCAAACATTCAGGATGATAAACCAAATCTAAAAAAAACTGTAAGGTATTCTATTAAAGCTGTAATGTTCGTCAGTACGCCGCTTACATTCAGTATGATGATTCTTGCAAAGCTAATAATTCTTGGCCTAATAGGAGAACGATGGCAAGGTTCAATCCAATTCCTTCAACTTTTATGTATCTATGGATTATTTTATCCAATAATACCAATCATAACTAATATTATTAACGCTTTAGGCAAATCAGATCTTTTTTTAAAATTAGAAATTGTTAGACGTGTGATGGACGTACCCGTTTTATTTATTGGAGCGTTTATCGGTATCAAAGAAATGATTTGTGTGATGATTATAGTGATAATGATATCAATTATTATTACCATGAGATCAGTGCACAAGCTAATTGACTATAGTATAATAGAGTTGCTGAGTGATATTAAAAGTGCGTTTCTTGTCTCTTTGGCTATAGGGATCGCGCTTATGAGTTACTTATTAACCGTCCAGAAGTATTTTAGCAACTTCCAAAATCTTACTATTTCAATTTTAATAAGTACAAGTTTGTTCTTTATAATATCGGAGGTTTATAAAATTAATGAATACCTTCTCCTAAAAGGTTTTGTTATTAATCGACTGAAAAATTTTAAAAAATAGCTATATATCACAAACCTAATAAATGTAATAAATAAAAAAGAATTCTTAAATCATGATCTCTTCAAAATTATCACTGCAAGATATCTCAACAACATATACCCTAATTATTATAAGCATTTTATGCACTTATCTTGCCCCACCTGTTATCAAATTCATTTGCTTCATGGTTATTCTTTTTTTGTATTATCGGACAAAAAATGATTATATCTATTTGGCATTACTATTCTTCATAATCAGCATACCGGGAGAATTATTCTATAATCGGACTGAGGATATTGTCAAAATATCAATTTTAGAGATATCCTTCGCTGAAATGTTTACGGTAACGGCATTCTTTAAACACTTTCAAATGATGAGAGGACAAGTGCGATTTCCATTCAAGAAAGCTTATTCTCTATACTTCACATTTATATTAATTCTAATAATATATGGATTCTTGTTTGGTATGGGACTTTCAGGTACATGGGGTACAGGTTTGGGTGCATACAGAAGAATCGCAAAGATGATAATTTTATACTCGCTCTTTTTGACAATACCGGTAATGATTGATCAAGAATGGAAAATGGTAAAGTTTGTGCAGCTTATTTTTACATTTGTCCTATTCAACCTCATACTTCAGATTATAAATGTTCTTTATGGAGTTAATTTCAACCAATATCTTGGTGGTGAAAAGGTAGGAATGATCTTTGATATTAGGCCAACTTATGGGACATATTTAAGTTTCATAGCTTTCGTAATGTCTATTTATTTTTTAAATACTGGCATATTAAATAAAAAGTATCTTTTTATAATAATGATAGCAAGTTCTTTATCAATAGTTGTTACTGCAACAAGAGGGTGGATGGTATCAATATTTTTTATTTTTATATTAATTTTTATTTCTAATTACAAATTTAATATTTACAGATATTTTAAAACAATAATACCTTTAGCACTTCTATTCTTATTGGCTTATCAGTTCACAATAATTAATAAACAGTTGTTCTACTCATATAATAGATTTTTAACTCTTGAGTTAATATTAAGTGGGGATCTGACAGCCGGAGGTACAAGTTCACGACTTACGACACGTTCTGTCCCAGTTATGAATATGTTTTACCAACGCCCATTCATCGGTTGGGGATTTACAACAAAAGCATTCGAAAGTTATGACGTTCATATCGGAAATCAAAGTATGCTTATGTCTGGTGGCGTAATAGGATATATAATATTTATGTTGACTATATCTAGTATAATATATGTTATAATGAAGAGTAAGAAAAAATATGGTTTTAATTTAGTCAAGGCTAAGTATCTGTATATATTTATAATTGCAATAGGAGGATTATTTATAATCCATTCTTCATCTACAGATCTTTTCAGTTATATGGCCCCAACGTATGGAGACCAGGTATACAAGATAGTTTTCCTGGCAATATTTTTTAGTATTGTTACGACAATCATAAATAATTTATATAATGAAAATGAAGCGAAAAGAATCTCTTAAAAAGGGAATTTTTAACTAAAGGTCATCTATAGTGGTTGCAGTAATTACAATAAACTATAATAAAAGTAATTTTACTAAGGACTGTGTTAATTCTATCTTATCAGCTGTATATTCTAATTTTAGAATAGTACTTGTAGATAACGGCTCCGAAGTGAGTGATTATGAAAAATTATTATCATTAAAAGATGAAAGGATAATAATTACCCGTCTTGAAGAAAATATTGGATATGTGGGAGGTGTAAATCATGGTTTAAAAGAGGCAGAAAAGTTAAATCCAAGTTATTTCTTGATTATGAATAATGATACCATCCTTGATAGTTTTGCAATTCAGGAATTGGTAGATACAGCAAGAAGATATCAGGATAATTGCATCGTTTCGGGAAAGACATACAACATGGACGAGCCTGATACATTGCAATATATAGGTAATTGGTGCCGAAATTTTAATAAATTGGAATTTCCAAGTTATATTTTTTTATCTAGGGAAAAAGATGTTGGGCAATACGATACTGAGATGATAATGGAAATGCTTGACGATATATTTTGGTTAGTGCCTTCAGAAGTATTTAAAAAGATAGGCTATTATTCAGAATATTTTTATATATATGGTGAACAAAATGATTACGCCTTACGAGCAAAAAAAAATGATGTACTTCTTGTATATACACCTAAGGCTAAAATATGGCATTATTGCCACTTGACAACTTCAGAAGGTTCTAATGGTTTTCAAAAAATATATTATTGGCAGGGATATGGTTTTTTGCTTCTTGCCTATCTGCATCTCACGAAGAAATCCTTTCTAAAATTATACATTTCTCGAATACTTAAATACTTATTTAAAAGTGGTATCTCGCTTTTGTTTTTAAATTACTCGAAATTCCGGCAAAAGTATCAACCTTATTTATTGGCACATACTTTCTTCACAATTTGGCTCTTTAATAAAAAACCGAATAACGGTTTTAACCCTTATATAAAGTAATATTTTACAATATGAGTACACAGAAGCAAAATATTTTATTTATTCATCATGGTGGAGGTGAAGGAGGTGCATTCTTAAATTTATTATACATAATTAGAAACCTAGACGTTTACAAATATTCTCCAAGAGTATTATTATTAGCAAAATCATCAGCATATGAAAATTTTATTGCCAATAAAATAAAAGTTGATATTGTAAATTGTAAGTTTTACAGAAGGAATCGCAATTACTTTATACACTCTGCTGTTGGTGTAATTAAATGGTACCAAGTTATTAGTGTAGTCAAGATGGTTCACTATTGGTTTTTTTCAGCTTTTTATTACGCCCCTAAGATACTTAGAATAGAATCGCCAGATTTACTTTATTTGAACTCATCTGTTCTTACGGATTGGGCATTTGCTACCAAGAGAGTGGGAATAAAAAATATTATTCACATTCAGGAACCAATAGCTAAAGGATACTTCGGAATAAGGCGATTTATAATGAGAAAAATTATAAATAGCTGTTCAGATCAAGTAATTGCAATCAGTAGTGATAACGCAAATCGCTTAAAACTAAATCACAAAACAACAGTTATATACAATATTGTGGATGAAGACCAATTCAACCCTAATATTATAGTACCCGATAATTTGAAATTAATAAAGAAAATTTTGTATGCTGGCGGGACTGATACTCATAAAGGCTTCATAACTTTTGCTGAAGCAATAAACTATATTAATAGTGATATCAGAATATATTTGGCCGGGAATCTTTCGTTTCCGAAAAGATTTCCCTGGCAGCCTTCGTATAAGGCAATTGAAATGAAAAAAAAAATGTTAGAGAGAATTTATAAAAACCCTAATATCGAGATTATTGGTTGGACTGATAATATTTCCAAATATCTTGCTCAATCAGTTGTGAGTATAAGCCCTTTTGCAGTACCACATTTTTCAAGATTAGTTTTAGAGTCATTCGCATTAAAGAAACCTGCTATAGCTAGTAATGTTGAGGGTATGGATGAAATTATAGAACATGGTGTCGATGGGTTACTTTTTCAGAATAATGATCCCAAAAGCTTAGCTGATTCTATAAATTATTTATGTTCCCATCCGTCCGTTGCAAAGGAAATGGGAAATGCAGGATATGTAAAGTACAAGAAGAGATATTCTTGTGATAATATTGTGAAAGTTGAATCCATATTACAGACAATTTTCTCAGGAAATAATTGAAAAATATTTATTGTTAATAACAATAAATAATCCAGATTCACAGACCAAAAAATAGTTCTTCAGATAGTTAATGGCATCTATCATTCTGTAAGTTCTGATTTAAAGTGAAAACGCAAAGCATTAGATAAAGGCCGAGAAATGCGAAGTCAAGAACAACTGACATTATTAATCAATATTTTTGCTCCCTAACAGAACAAATAAATATGAAAATAATTAGGGTATTTTACAAAAAATTGAACCTTATCTTTAGATTATTAGATCCTGTTATTGATATAAAAAAAATAATGTTATCGCTACCCAGCTATTCCAAATTCTTTAAAGATATGATTAAGTTTAAGCGGAAAGATAAATTGAATCTAATTAAGATAAGAAACATTTATCCATGTATTCATGACAATACACCATCCTCTAACTTTGACAGACACTATATCTATCATCCAGCGTGGGCTGCTAGAATATTAAGAAAAACAAACCCAAATATTCATATCGATATATCTTCCACTTTACATTTTTGCACAATTGTGTCTGGTTTCATAAAAATGAAATTTTATGACTTTCGTCCCGCACAGATTAATTTAAGTAATCTTTCTTCTGAGCATGCTGATCTCACTCATCTGCAATTTGAAAGCAATTCGATTATGTCACTTTCTTGTATGCACACTGTTGAACATATAGGGCTGGGTAGATATGGCGATCCCATTGATCCGGAAGGAGATATAAAAGCTATCTCAGAACTTCAAAGAGTTTTAGCAAATAATGGAAATTTGTTATTTGTCGTCCCAATTGGGAAATCCAAAATTATGTTTAATGCTCATAGAATCTATTCCTATGGCCAAATTATTAATTATTTTTCCAATCTTGAATTATTGGAGTTTTGCCTTGTCCCTGATGATAAACAACTTGGTTTCATTGAAAATGCATCTGTAGAATTGGCTGACCAACAAAATTATGGTTGTGGGTGTTTTTGGTTTAGAAAAAATTAATCTATACCAACAGTATTCTCACCTCTAGAATGTAGTATTATCAATAGCATTTGAAGTGAAAATTACTTAAATATATAGATAAATCAAGTTTATTGTATGAAGAGTCAATGAACTTATTATTAACAATTACTTGAGAATACATATATAATCAATAATAAAAAATAACTTTTTCTATATTCCAATATATTAGTATTTAAACCCCAGCTTCAGGTTGAAGTGGAAATCAAATGTTATGTTGATTTTTATTTTTTGACGTAATTTTATAACAAATTAGTAAAAAATATAAAACAAAAAAGAAATGATAATAGCGAGATTATTCGGTGGACTTGGAAATCAACTTTTTATTTTTGCCTTTGGGTACGCTTTATCGAAGGAATTAAATCAAAAATTGATATTAGATGTTAAATCTGGATTTAAAAATGATAGTATTTATAACAGAAAATATATCCTAAATTATCTTAAAATAGATACGCGAATTGCAAGTAATAGGCTAAGCCACAGAGCGGGATTGATCCCTCGCAAAATTTTAAAAAATAATGAATTAATAAGTAGTTTATGTAATATCTGTTATCTCACCGATAAAAATTTAACTAATCTCCAACTAGAAAAGTTAAAAAACAGAAATATGATTTATATAGATGGGTACTTTCAGTCTTATGAATATTTTAATAAATACTATCAGGATATTATAGAACTTATTGATTTAAATTTTGAATCTGCGATTAAGATGAAGAGCATCAATCTATTAAAAAATGACAAACAAAATGTCTGCATTCATTATAGAAGTTATAGTGATATTCCTATAAGTATTAGAAAAAATAATCAAATAATTGATGGTACTTATTACAAGCATGCTATAGAATATTTTCAAAAAAGAGGCAATTATAATTATTATGTTTTTTCAGATAATATTTTGAAAGCAAGAGAAGTACTTAACTTTATCGATTTTACTTTCGTTGAAAATGATGATTCTATATTACCACGCGAAATAATTGATTTTGCGCTAATGCAAAATTGCGATCATTTCATAATTGCAAATAGCACATTTAGTTGGTGGGCTGCTTATTCGAATAATCGTGTAAATAAAGTTGTTATTAGACCGACATACAACTATTATCGGCAATTTAAAAATTTTTATGTAAAATCATGGCTTACCATTTGATGAGCTACGAGATGAATTTATTGCAGTCTGAATGAATATGAATCATAATAGGATATATAATTTATAAATATTTAGACAATCAATTATCGTTAAAGTAAACTGTGAATCCACTAAAATCAAGTAAAGTGAAAAAGAAAATAATTCAAGACTCCAATTTATACTCGAACCATGAGACTAATAATTAAACTATACTAATTTGGCTAATCCTCAATTACTTTTATTTTTTTTACTTAAAATAAAAAAAAATGAAAAATAAACTGTTGAGAAGAATATTCAAACTCCGATTTGAAGATCAAAAAAAAATAATTGGACTTATTCTGTTTGAAATTAAGAGTTGGATTGGGCGGTCCTTCTTTAAGCATCGAAGCCGAATAATTGTAAATAAAGAACCAGCTCTTCTTGATTTAGGTGCAGGTGAAAATTTTAGGGAAGGTTGGATACATGCAAATTTTTTCAGGTATAATTTATCCTTGTCCGCGATAAAATCATCAAAAAAAAAGAAAGCCGAAATTGAACTTGATTTGCGGTATCCCATTAATTGTAAAGATAATATTATTGATGGAATCTATTGTGGTCATACACTTGAACATTTTTATCCAATTGAAGTGCAATTTTTGTTAATAGAAATATATAGAATCTTAAAACCTTTTTGCTGGTTAAGAATTAATGTCCCTGACACTAAAAAATATGTTGATTATTATTCCGGTAAAAAAGTTGCAAAAGAGTTTTCAAGTTTTAATTCTGGATGTGATGCATTAATGAACATATCGCAAAATTGGGGGCATCATTCCTTATGGGATAAAAATAGCCTTTCTGCAACTTTAGCAAGTGTTGGTTTTATAAATATTTCTGAAGTCGAATTTGGTCTGGAGGGAACAGATAAAAGACTTATTAAAGAAGAGGAAGTTAGGCGCTGGGAAACATTGGTAGTCGAAGCACAAAAACCTAAATGAAAAATTTTACAGTCTTGCATATGGGATCTTTGGAAAAGAATGGTGTACAAACCCTAATAAAATGATTCTACAAAATTTTGACAACGGCGTTATTTTTTATGAAAAGCCCAATCATTAGTGTAGTAATGTCTGTTTATAATGGGGAATTATTTCTTAGGGATTCTATAAAGAGTATATTAAATCAGACTTTTCGAGATTTTGAATATATTATTGTAAATGATGGATCGATAGATTCTAGTGAACAGATTATTAAAAACTTTAATGATACTCGAATAGTTTATTTAAAACAAACTAATAAAGGATTATCAGAAGCTCTTAATGAGGGAATTAATTATTCAAGCGGTAAATATATTGCAAGAATGGATGACGATGATATAGCAAAACCTAACCGTTTAGCTGTTCAATTACGGTTTATGGAGAATAATACTAACTATGTTACGGTGGGTTCAACCGCAGATTTTATTGATGAGGATGGGACTTTTTTATATAGTTCAAAAAGTAGTTTAACCCCAATTCAATTAAAAGAATTACTGCCGGAAAGCAGTCCGTTTATACATAGCTCAGTGTTAATGAGAACTGGAAATGTAAGGGCAGTGGGTGGTTATCATAATGTTGGTCCATATTTTTATCAGGAAGACTTACTGTTATGGATTGATTTAGCTAAGACGGGTGAATTTTATAATATTCCTGAACCGCTCATTAAATTTCGTATCACATCATCATCAAATCAACAAAGATCAAAGAATTACTTTAGTTATCAGATGACAATTGTAAAGGAATATTACAGAACAGGAAAGTTGGATTCTGAAAAAATTATAAATATTAAACCCGAATGGGGGAGTGCCTCCAATAAAGTCAAAAAGAGCAATTATTATTTGAAAATCGGATCAATATTTCTTTATCAAAACTATAATAAAAAAACAGCTCGGAGGAATTTACTCAAAGCAATTAAATCCAATATTTTTAATAAAAAAGCTCTTGCTTATTTAGCTTTTTCTTTTCTTCCACAAATTTGCACCGATTACATTAGAAAATTGTCCGATAGCAGAAAGTGAGTCTCGATTTTAGAATAAAAAGTAAATTGTTTAATTATACTTTTATTGGGAATACTATGATATGGCTGGATTAACGATATATATCGACAAGAAAAAGGATGATAAAGCACATTTACTAAAGAAGATAGTTCGAGTCAATATTATCCAATCATTAAAGTATAATGAAAATTATATAATTGGTGAGAAGTTTATTTGTTATTACTGTTATCCAGATTTTATTCATGAAAATAAATTAGCGATGATTGATGAGCACATAATAATCTTCGAAGGAGAGATCTACAATAACGACGAACTAAATAAAATACTAAATAACAAATACTTAACGACAGTAGAAATAATATACCATCTATATAAAAATTATGGTACTAAATTTGTCAAATATATAAATGGCGATTTTAATATAATAATTTACAATACTCTGAATGATGTCGTGTTATTTACAAATGATAGATTTGCACGACATCCATTATTCTATTATCAGACTGATGATAGTATTATAATTGCTAGTGAAAAAAAGAGTATACTAGCATGTTTGACAGTCAAACCTTCTTTAGATTATGTGGGGATGTTGGAGGTTTTTGCTATAAAACATAATGTTTTAGGAAGAACGTTCATAGAAAATATGTTTTCTTGTCCACCCGGCATTGTTTTTTGTTGTACAAATGGGAAATTAATAAAGGATTTGTATTTTAACTGGTATTTTAGTCCCGCAAGGAAAGTGAATAAGTTATCACTGATAGATGAAATATATGAAGAATTAGTCCGTTCCACTAATGTCAGATTAAAGGATACAAATAGAACGATTATATTATTATCTGGTGGTCATGACAGCAGAAGTATCCTATGTGCTCTTGATAAGAGAAAAAGAGGAAAAATAAGTGCCATAACTATAGGAGAAGATGATTCCCTTGAAGTTCAAATTGCGAGGAAAATTTGTCAAACTCTAAGTGTTAATTTTCAACAAGAGAAAATCTCTCTTTCACCATCCAAAATTGCACATATTGGAACATGGAGAAGCGAATTTGCTGTAAACGCATTATCTCACCCATTTATGTCGTTCCATCATGATATGAAAAAGTATGGTGATTATATACTAAGTGGTCTACCAGGATTAGATACTCTAAATGGATGTTATATAGATCCAAGAGTTATTGTACGAAGTGGTATTCCGAAAATCTCATATGACTTAATATTTTCCTATTATTTAGTCCTTCACCAAAAAATATTAGAAATGATTTTCAAAAAAAAATTTATAAATGATGTTTTCCCACAAGTTAAAGATGAATTTATAAGATCACTTAAATTAATTGAGGCTGAAAATAAATTGGATCAATATGATATCTGGTATTCTGTTGAGAGACAACCTCAATTTTCGCACATGGCGGATTTAGTAGATATGGATCTCTTCTCATATATACCTCCATATACTGACATTAAAATGCATGAGATATTTATGAGTATTCCCACTAAAAATAGAATGTATAAACAAATCTCGTTGAATATGATTTACAAACATTTCCCCGAGGTACGAAAAATCGAATATGATTCCGGAAGAGGAATTGTTAAACAGAATAATACAATCTATGATTATCTAAAATATGGGATCAAAATAAAAACATATAATAGAAATTATAAGAAATCAAATTTTTGGAATTTTTTTGATGCATTGAACCATGATACTGAATACCATGGAGACATTATTCAAATAATTGATGGTTCTTCTGAATTAAGTGATTATGTTTTCAATCTAGATGGAATAAAAGAAATATTGAAAAATGAAGCTTTCCCCAGAAGACAGTTAATAATTGGTCTACTGTTAACTTTTGTAAACGCTTACAAATATTTAGTGATGAATAATTCAAATAGTATCCCTAAACAAGTTCAAGAATATTATGCTGATTTTTATTCACCAGAAAGTGCATAAGTGACGATTAAATTAAATGGACTTAAGGAATTATTTAGACATCTAATTCTTGGATTATTCAAAATGACATATTTATCATTTATGCACTTAATCGTTAAAGATCCAATACCATTCATTTATTATAATAAAATGGTTAAAAATGAAATATTATAATATCCATGGGATCGTAAATATTCTTGCTGCTAATCTTGATAAATCACAAATGTATGAAATGGCAGCACATCTTAGAGAATTTGAAGTCCAATATTTAGAGAAAGATCAAATTGATATTACTATTGGCCGATATTCTGAAAAACCTTCACTAAAAGAGAGGACAGTAATTTCAGATTATTATTACTATTCTGATAATTGGTTAGATATTCCTGAAAAGAAATTATGCTTTAATGTTATTAATAGTCCAATAACTGTATATTGCGAAAAATTTATGCTACCAGTAAACTTATTAGTTGAATTAGTATTGCTTAGAAAAAGGTATTCACTAATTCATAGTGCCGGTTTCTCTTTTAGAGGCTGTGGCTATCTTATTCCTACATTTGGCGGAGTTGGTAAAACTACCACACTAGCAAAAATACTTGAAAATGGAGGTAAATTATTCGGGGATGATTTGGTGATTATAAAAGATAATACTGTTTTATCTTATCCGTTAGATTTTTCTGTTTACTCATATCATATGAAAATTCTAAAGATTAATAATAAAATAGTCCGGAGAAAATTCTTTAAAACCAAGTTAATAGACTATATAATCAATTCTATTAATAGAATGAATGGTTATAGAATCATTAAAGGAATTATTCTTGTTTTAAAGTCCTTTAGAAAATCATATTATCCAATATCACCCAAATCGATTTTCGGATCAGATTGTATTGAAAATGAAGGATCAATTACTAAAGTATTATATTTAATAAAAAAAGATAATAATAAAGGAAATCTATCTATCTGTGAAATTCTGCCAAATGAATTAGCTAAAATATCTACTCATATTTTGATGAGTGAATGGTCTGCATCATTACAATTATTACTTCTTTATGGGGGTCTTACTGAATTTTCGATCGTAACATTATACTCCAGTATTGAAGATACATTCAGAAATTCTTTTAAAAAAACAAAATGTTATGAGGTTATTCTTCCAACAAAAATGTTATTGTCCGACTATATACAGCAGCTTAATGATAAATGTCTCAATTAGCAGAATACAGATTAAATGTATCATCTAAAAAATATTAATAAGGATAGTTAAAAAAATGGATAAGGTTTTAGTTACGGGAGCAGGGGGATTTATCGGGTCTCATCTTGTCGAGTCACTCGTTAAACAAGGACGTGATGTGAAAGTATTATTAAGATACAATTCAAAGAATAATTGGGGCTGGTTAGAGCAATCACCAATAATAAAAGAGATTGAAATAGTTACTGGAGACATACGGGATTATGATTTGTTGAATAGTTCATTAAAAGATTGCGATGAAGTATTCCACTTGGCTGCTTTAATTGGGATTCCTTATTCATATTTATCCCCATTAGCATATATCCGCACCAATATTGAAGGGACTTACAATGTTTTAGAAGCTAGTAGATTGAATAATTTAAGGAAAGTAATAATTACATCAACAAGCGAAACTTATGGCTCAGCTCGATATGTCCCAATTGACGAAAGTCATCCGATAGTTGGACAGTCACCTTATTCAGCTTCCAAAATTGCAGCCGATCAGTTAGCTTTAAGCTATTACAATTCATTTAATTTACCTATAAAAATCGTAAGACCTTTTAATACTTACGGCCCGAGACAATCAGCTAGGGCATTTATACCCTCAGTAATTACTCAACTCATTTCTGGGCAAAAGGGAATAAAAACTGGGAATTTATTTCCTACGCGTGATTATACTTATGTTCAGGATACAGTTGCTGGGATTATCGCGATCGCTGATTCAGATAAATTGTTTGGAGAAATTACTAATATTGGTACGAATACTGAAATATCCATGAGAGAACTTTTAAATATAATTATGTCTTTACTTAATATTAATATAAATATTTCTGAAGAAGAGAAAAGAATTAGACCATCAAAAAGTGAAGTTAATAGATTAATATGTAATAATAAAAAAATACTTACTCATACTACTTGGAGACCTCAGTATACTTTATTGGAGGGATTAGAAAAGACAATAGAGTTTATAAAAACACATCAAAAATATTATAAAAATGAAATCTATAATATCTGAACAAATACCTTTATCAGTACCTTATTTAAGCGGACGCGAATGGGAGTATGTGAAAAACTGTCTTGATTCTTCTTGGGTTTCAACTGCTGGTTCATTTGTCTCTGATTTTGAACGAGTGGTTGCGAAATATACTGGGTGTGAATATGGTATTGCCGTTATGAACGGTACATCAGCTTTACACTTGGCTTTGAAAATTATGGGCGTTAAACCGGAGGAAGAAGTTATAGTCCCTACAATTACTTTTATTGCATCAATTAATTCAATCAAATACGTTGGCGCTCATCCTGTCTTTATGGACGCTGACCAATATTATAATATTGATCCAATGAAAACAGTTGGATTCCTTTTAAATGAAACATATCAGAAAGATAAATGCTGTTATAATAAAAGGACAAATAGAAAAATAGCAGCAATTATGCCAGTACATGTATTTGGTAATGCTGTGGATATAGAAACTTTAGTTAATGTTTGTAATGAGTTAAATATCTTAATTGTTGAAGATGCGACTGAAAGTATAGGAACGAGATATATCAGTGGGAAATATGCTGGTAAGCATACAGGTTCGATAGGTGATATTGGATGTATATCGTTTAATGGTAATAAAATTATTACAACGGGTGCAGGAGGGATGATAATCACAGACAATCCTGAATATGCAGAAAAGGCGAAATATTTTTCAACCCAAGCGAAGGATGATGAAATTAGATTTATACATAATGATGTCGGATATAACTATAGAATGACTAATGTTCAAGCTGCGATTGGTTTGGCTCAAATGGAAAATTTAGATAACTATATAAATACTAAAGAAAAAAATTACACTAAATATAAAAATGAGATTGATAGTATCCCAGGTTTACGCCTTAATGAAACTCCTCCTTATGCAAAAAATAATAATTGGATGTATGCTCTACAGATTAATGAAAAAATATATAATCTGGATATTGAAAGTACAATTAGTTTATTATCAAAAAGAATGATTCAATCAAGACCTATTTGGTATCCAAATCACCTACAATTGCCATATATGAACGAATTCTCTTATAATATTCAAAATGCTTTAGAACTGCACAAAGCAACAATTAATCTTCCCTGCTCTGTGAATTTAACAGAATTACAAATAAATCATATTATCAATTCATTAAAAAACAAATAACCATGAATGTTTTGATATTAGCAGGAGGAGAGGGATTACGTTTAAGGCCATATACTACAGTTCTGCCCAAACCACTCATGCCTCTTGGAGATAAACCGATAATGGAAAGATTACTAATCCAGTTAAAACAATATAATTTTCATAAAATATTTGTTTCAGTTGGATATTTAGCCCCACTAATTCAAGCTTATTTTGGAGACGGTAATAAATGGGGAGTTGAGATTATTTATATAAATGAAGACAAACCTCTCGGGACTGCGGGTCCAATATCTTTACTGCCTGATTTTGAGGAACCTCTTTTAGTTCTTAATGGAGATTTAGTAACTAATCTGAATTTTAGTGAAATATTTAATTTTCATATACAAAAGAATGCTATTCTTACTATTGGAGTTCATAAATTAAATTATAAATTACCTTTGGGCTTTCTTGAAATTAACAATTCCGCTGAAATAATTGATTATATCGAAAAACCAGAAAAGACTTACAATATGTCGATGGGAATCTATGTTTGTTCCCTAAAATCGCGTAAGTATATTAAAAAAAATGAACACATGGACTTCCCAGTATTTACTAAAAAAATAATTCAGTCTGGAGAAAAAGTAATGGGTTACTATAATAACGCACAATGGATTGACGTTGGTCGTCCAGACGAATACGATAGAGCTATTGAAATGTTTGGGGAACAAAATTCTTCATGATCAACATAGCAAGATTGAGTAATTGAAAATCCTATTTATAGGGACAAATCAAAGTCTCATTTTTCGAAGGTGGGTTGATTGGTTCATAAATCGTGGCCATACTGTAGGTATAATAGGGAAAACAAAAAATTATAATTCGCAAGCTAAATTTTATGATATTTCTCATCCATTCGGTAATGTAACACAAAGAACATCACCGCTTGGATTGGCTTTTCAACTGATCAAAATAAATAGATACATTAAAAATTTTAAACCAGATGTTATACAATGTCATTCAACTTTTTTGTATGGAATTTTTGTAAATCTTCTTAAGAAAAAACCGAATGTAATAAGCGTTTGGGGATCTGATATATTAATCAATCCAAAGAAATCAATTATTGTAAAGTATCTCACAAAATTAGCATTAAGAAGAGCTGATTTGGTTACAAGTGAATCACACTTTATCGCTAATGCTTGTTTGGCGTTAGCACCAAAAATAAAAATTGAATTAATCCAATTTGGTGTAGACTTTTCAGTTTTAGAAAAGATTAATAATGTTGAATGTAAATTCAAATTCTCAAGTGATAAACTTATTTTATTCCCACGTGGGCTAGACTCAACATATAATCCGGAAGTATTTGTCGAGGCTATACCACATGTCTTAAAAATAATTCCTGACGCTATATTTATTTTTAAGTATTTTAATAATAATAGAAATAAAAACAACTTATACACTATTAAACAAAAAATAAATGCACTTGAGATTCATCCTAATAATTACATGTTCATAAATGAGCTTTCTTATCTAGAGTTATTAAAACTTTATTCTATCAGCAGAATATTTCTTTCTATACCATATTCGGATTCTATCAGTATTACTCTTGTTGAAGGAATGATTATGGGCTGTATCCCCATTGTGAGTGATCTAGAAGTAAATCACGAAATTGTTGAAGAGAATAAATTATTTGTTCCTGTAGACCCTGAAAAATTAGCACATAAAATTATGGAAGTATTCTCGAATTATACTTATTACCAAAATTATGTCTTGAACTCTAAGAGAAAATTATTGGATAAATTCAATCAACAAACAAACATGCTCAAAATGGAAAATTTATATTCCAAAATAATGAATAAGACAACTTACAATGCATAGCTTTAGTTTAGCTTACACAATATTGACACCATTCCAATAAGTTATTCAGCCAATATTATTTATGATTTTATTCTAATGAATATGAAAAATCAATTTTAATCCTGATTGTCTAAGTCGTTCGTTATTAAGTTATTCGATATTTGTATGTCGGCTGAGTTATAATCACTATAAATCTTTCGTTTTATTCAATGCTTAATTAAATATAATAATGTACATCAATGACTTATAAATAAATGCAAAATTTGTCCATAGCTTCCCTAAACGAATAGAACACAATGGAAATAAAAATATATAGTGATATACTTGGAGTAAAGAGTTCGGAAATAGCATCGTTCACGGATAAACATCCCAATAGAAACTTTTTTCAATCTTTTGATGCCTATCAATTATTTAACACTGTCGATAATTATGAATCACTGTTACTTTTGGCAATTGATGATAATAAAATTATCGGCAGTCTAGTAGCATTATTTATTAAAGAGGATAGTCGAGTAAAAGGTTTTTTATCTCGCAGATGTATCGTATTTGGTGGTCCTTTAGTGTTTGATAATAATTTAAATGTTATCAAAATGCTTTTGATAGAGTTAAAATCAGTGGCTGAGAGAAAAGCAATTTATACTCAATTCCGTAATTCATTTGATTTGAGCTTTTCTAATTATATATTTACCAAAACTGGGTATTTATATGAAGAACATTTGAATGTAATCATTGATTTGACAAAATCCGAAGAAGAATTATGGAGCGATATTGATTCAAAACGCCGTAATGAAATTAGAAGAGCTGAACGAGAGGGTACTTATTTCAAAATTCTGCAAAATGAAGATGATATTGGACCCACTTATGAGATTCTCGATGAAGTCTATCGTAGAGCAAAGCTTCCATTTCCTAAAAAATCTTTTTTTGAATTTGCAAATCAGAAACTAAAATATGGAACATTTATGATATTTATGGCTGCTAATGATGAGAAAATAATAGGTACGATGTATGCGTTATGTTATCAAGACACCATTTATGATTGGTATGCTGGTAGTTATCAAGAATGCTACAATAAATATCCAAATGACTTGATCCCTTGGAAAGTAATATTGTGGGGTAAGCAAAATGGCTATCAAAAATTTGATTTTGGCGGTGCAGGCAGACCTAATGTACCCTATGGAGTAAGAGATTATAAAAAAAAGTTCGGCGGAGAACTTGTAAATTATGGCCGCTTTGAGCAAATACATAAACCTTTCCTATTCCAAATTGCTAGGCTTGGATATAAACTTTACCAGAAACTAAAATATTGAATATTCTCATCGACATAGGACATCCCGCTCATGTGCATTATTTCAAAAATTTTGCCAAAGAAGTTTCAAGCCATGGTAATGAAGTACTATTTACTTGTCGTGACAAAGAAGTCACAATTTCTTTATTAAAGCATTATGGTTTTCGGCATATTAATTTTGGACGAAATTACAAATCAAAGCTGGGAAAAATCTTTGGTCTTTTTTATTTTACTTTTAAATTATTTTTGGTAGCATTAAAATTTAGGCCTGATATGTATTTAAATGCTTCAATGTATTCCGCCATTGTAGCCTGGATTTTGAGAAAACCGCATATTTCATTGGAAGATACATTTAACAATGAACAGGTTAATTTGTATTTGCCGTTTACAAGTTGTGTGTTAACTGGTGATTATCCACATCCATCTCTTGGTAAAAAGGAAATCAGGTACAACGGCTATCAGGAGCTTCTATATTTACACCCAAATTATTTTACACCAGATAAGAATGTAGTGGAATTATTAGCCGTAAATGAAGAAGAAAAATATATGATAATAAGGTTTGTTGCATGGAATGCATCTCATGACTTTGGACATAAGGGTATTTCTTATGAAAATAAAATTAAAGCTATTACTGAATTTGAAAAATATGCCAAAGTTTTTATTTCTTCTGAATCAGATTTGCCAAGTGAGTTACAACCTTATCAAATTAAAATCGATTCACACATGATGCATGATGCAATTGTGTTTGCAAGTTTACTTTTTGGAGAAAGCTCTACAATGGCTGAAGAAGCTGCCATGCTAGGAAAACCAGCAATATATCTGAATGATAAGAGCACATTTTATACAAAACATTTAGAAAAAAGGTATGATTTGGTTTTTAATTTTTCAGAGTCAGAAGAAGATCAATTAAAAGCAATAGATAAAGGAATTGAGTTGTTAAAAACACCTAATATTAAAGAAGAATGGCAGAAACGAAGGCAAAAAATGTTAGAAGATAAAATTGATGTAACTGCTTTCCTTGTTTGGTTTATGGAAAATTACCCGGAAAGCTTTAGAATAATGAAAGAAAATCCGGGTTATCAATACAATTTCAAGTGAACGCGATTGCGCATTTATGATTATTGATTGATGATATATGATTGAAGAATGAAGAAAGAAAATTTAAAAATTTTATATCAAAATGAATGATTTCACTTTAACTACCTATCGTTTACTTTTAGAAGCATTAAAGAAAAGAAACTACACTTTTTTTCCCTTTTCTGCTTTTCTTGAAACCAAATCATCACTCGCCAATCGTAATTCATCAATTATAATTCTTCGCCACGATGTTGATCGTCTGCCTGGGAATTCGTTAGCAACAGCAAGGATTGAAAATGAAATGGGAATTCGCGGAAGTTATTATTTCAGAATAGTACAGGAAAGTTTTAATGAAAAGATAATAAAAAGAATCGCTGAACTCGGTCACGAAATCGGTTACCATTATGAGGATGTTAATGTCGTGATGAGCAGTCAGAAGTCAGAAGTCAGAAGTCAGAATGGAAGCATAGATGAAGAAAAACTGATTGATTTGGCGTATGAGAGTTTTTGCAAGAATCTTCAAAGGATGCGAGAAGTCGCAGATATAAAGACAATATGTATGCACGGTTCTCCACTTTCTAAATTTGACAATAAAATGATATGGTCCCAAAGGGATGCCTTCGGCAGAAAGTACAATTACAAAGACCTAGGAATAATAGGCGAACCTTATTTTGATATTAACTGGAATGAGTTTGGTTACTTAACGGATACCGGCAGAAGGTGGGATGGTGTTGCGATTCGCGATAAAGTAAAAAGCTCTTTTCAAGATCAAAGATTAAAGGATAAAGGAAAAAGTAAGTTTAAGAAGACGCAGGATATTATTGCCAACATTAATTCATTACCGGATAAAATGATGTTTACAATACATCCCGAGCGCTGGACGGATGATTGGTTTTTGTGGAGCAAGCAGTTGGTTTTTCAGAACGTGAAGAATGTGGTGAAGAGGGTTTTAATAAAGACAAAAGATGAAAGTTCACCCCGTGAAATAGGGGTTGCGGGTTTTTTAAACAAAATTATATTCAAATAAAACAAGCATTATTAAAAATTATAGTTTAATATTTCACTGGGTAAAAAGATCAAAGTTCACCCCGTGAAATAGGGGTTGCGGGTTTTTTAAACAAAATTATATTCAAATAAAACAAGCATTATTAAAAATTATAGTTTAATATTTCACTGGGTAAAAAGATTAAAGTTCACCCCGTGAAATAGAGGTTGCTGGTTTTTTAAACAAAATTATATTCAAATAAAACAAGCATTATTAAAAATTATAGTTTAATATTTCACTGGGTAAAAAGATTAAAGTTCACCCCGTGAAATAGAGGTTGCTGGTTTTTTAAACAAAATTATATTCAAATAAAACAAGCATTATTAAAAATTATAGTTTAATATTTCACTGGGTAAAAAGATTAAAGAATAAATAAAGATAAAAACGAAAGTATGAAGATGATGAAAAATGATTTACAAAAGCGATTATTTGAATTTGCTGTCTTGGGGGTGGAATACTTTTATAGAGCTCTCGAACACAGTTACGAAAAAAGAATTATTAAATATTAAAAAAAATGAATTATACTATTCCACCCCCTGAAGTGTTAAAATTTCTTCCAAAACTCCCTAAAACAACAGAGTTCAATGTAATTAGATATCAACTAGCAAAAAGTTCAACATCTTCAGGTTCAAATTATTCACCCCGTCAAATATGAAGGTGAATTTTATTACATATATTTTACAGAGTATGAATGATCATATGTTCTATGTAGGATATACTACAAATCTAAAAAAAAGATTAGAAGAACATAATAGTGGTAAGGTCAAATCTACGAAGGATAGAAGCCCGTTAAGAGTAGTTTACTATGAAGTATGTTACAATCAAGCTGATGCTTTGCATAGAGAAAAATATTCACCCCGTGAAATAACGGATATTATGCATTAACAAGTATTAGAAAGTTAATTATAATAATTTGGCAATCTATTGATAAAAAATATTTCACAGGGTAAGAAACATCTTACGGTAAAAGATATATTAAGAATCGACTTAAAAATTACCTGTGCAATGAAATTTGACTTATTTCATTTGTATTTGACGGGGTAGAGAGGCACAAGCAGGTTCATCAAAAGCAGATTTTAATAACAAGGTGAGAATTTCTCTTCGAGAGATGCGTGAGGCTAACTACCTGCCCAGTGTAATTTGTAATTAGCGTATCATACATTAATATATAGTATTATTTTAATTCTTCTTTTACATTTTATGAATTTTTATTACACCGGGTGAAGTTAAGAATAATAAAAGCAACTCTTACACAAAATACAGCAGATGTTGAATTAGATTTTTTAATAGATGAATCAAACCAATTGAAAAAGATATTAGGGGCAATACTTACCAAGACAAATAAATGAATAAAATACTTTTTACTTTGATCTTTAATCTTTTTTCTTCAACATGAAAGACTTCACTCTTAAAAACCAACTGCTTACTCATAACCAATTACTTATTACCCATATATTGAGAAGTTTACAAATAGGCGTATATTTGTAATAAAAAAATTACATATATGAAAAAAAGATTGATTTTCCATGAATTGATAAAATATATACATCACAAAAATGCCATCGTGCTTACTGGAATGCGGCAGGTTGGTAAAACCACATTAATGAAGCAATTATATGCAGAGGTTAAAGCACCCAAATTGTGGTATGATTTTGATAATCCGCTTGATATGCTCCACTTTGAAAACATTAATTATGATGGGATTTACGATGTATTGAAAAAAGAGTCGAGAGTAAAAAATGAACGGTTGTATGTTTTTATAGATGAAATTCAAAATTACCCGGAAATAACTAAAATAATTAAATACCACATAGATAAATACAATATAAAGTATTTAGTTACAGGCTCATCAAATTATTATCTTAAAAATCTTTTCCCCGAATCATTAAGCGGAAGAAAGTTCTTATTTGTTTTAAATCCTTTAAGCTTTAAAGAGTACCTCTACTTTAATGATAAGATTAAAGAGCCGGAAAGCGTAACCGAACAGGATATTTTAAAGCTGCGTGCATCATTGATTGAGTACAAAAAAGCTGAAATGGATTACCTGGATTTTATTGAATATGGCGGTTTTCCTGAAGTTGTTGTTACAAGTGATAAGGAAGAGAAAAGACTAATCCTAAAAAATATATTTGCATCATTTTTTGAAAAAGATATTCGGATTTTATCGGATATAAAAGATATACGCGAATTGCGCGACTTAATTTTGATGCTTGTACCTCGAACCGGTAATATATTGGATGTTACAAAACTCTCAAGTGAGTTAGGTGTGAGTCGTGTGAAGATTTATAGTTACCTCGAATTGCTGCAGGGTATGTTTATGATACGTCTAATACCTAAATACTCCAAGAGTATTGATCGAACTGTTGCCGGGGGCAGAAAATTGTATTTTGCCGATACTGGTTTGTTAAACATAATAGGTCGGGTCAACGACGGTCAATTATTTGAGAATGCTGCAGCGAATCAATTGAGTGTTTACGGTGATTTAAGTTATTATAACAAAAGAAATGCTGCTGAGATTAATTTTATATTAAACAAAAATATTGCCTTTGAAGTCAAGCTGAGAGCCACAGAAAAGGATTTAACTAAGTTGAGAAAAAATGCTAAAAGCATAGGTATAATTAGATCAGCTTTGATTAGTAAATATTTTTGTGAAGTGCCATCTACAATCTTTCCGATGTTTATATGAATTGTTATTTCACAAAGCAAACTAAATTATTAAGGCGATTAGCATTCCACCAGCGTACCAGATTGCCAGGAGCTAGTAAAAGTGACGGTAGTGGGTAGTAGGCAGTTATTAGTGTGCAGTAAGTAATCAGCAATCCGCCTTAGGCGGAGCAGTAAGTAATAGGCAATATGCCCTCCCGATAATTCGTGATTTCCGTTTCACCTCAATAAATAGTTCGCAAGCCACAAGTAGCACCCGGATAGCTAGTAAAGTTTAAGTAACAGAAGATAAACTAAAAAATCATCATTTAACGTTTTTGATTGGCTTTCAAAGCCACATTTCTCTTTTCCACTGAGCACCTATAACCAAAAATTTTAGCCCAAAATGTTCATTAAGAATAAACTTTTTGCCGAAGGCCGATACGCCCCGCCTTGTCGCATAGGCGTCAACTTAATTTTATAAAATATTAGCATAAGCCTTTATATAATAATGTTATGTCAGAATGATAAATTAAAGTGTATTTACCAATAAGCCCTTCTCTTGGCAAGAGAAGGGTTGGGATGAGTTTGCTAATTTAACAGATATCCCAGAACCCTCTCTGCCATAGGCATCCCCCTGGGATAATCTCTCCCTTGAGAAGGGAGAGACTTATCACATAGTGATCACTTTGTGATTTTCAATAACGACTTTACATTTTTTAATTCTGTCATTGTATATATTTTCTTCAATATTTAATTGATTTAGCAATAATATCTTTGTTTCACAATATTTTTTCTTGTCGTTAGGTTGACGCCTATGCGCCTGGTCGGGACTATCGGGGTTAACCCCGACAAGCATTGTGTACATTTGATATTGACTAAGGAAGATTAGTTTTTAAGATAAAACATTTATTTCTAATAACTTATTACTTGTCGGCCCGTAGGGCAAATTTTCCTAATGGAAAATTTGGGTTTAAAATACTTTTCCGAATACATCTCTTTTTATAAAAATTTAATACACTAATAAGTAGTCAGATATTAGAGGCTGAGTACAAGATAGCAGATTATAGATACCATCCCTAATGGGAGGTAAACCATCCCTAGCGGGCGGTAAACTTAACTTTTCCTATCCCTCTTAGGAGCCGCGTAAATATAAAACCAAAATAATCGTTTTTAAATTAGAATTAATAAGGCACCTTACGCAGAGAACTTCGGTGCATAGAGATGACATCTTTAACTTTTAAATCGAATTTGCATCAAAATAAGGTTTACATTCAGACTTTGATGATTGAAATTGATTACTAAAAGATGTCATCTCTTATTCGTGCGTAAGGTGAGTAAAAAAATAATTTCGAAGGTAATTTCCTATGAATGAGCAAAAAATACTTAAGGGCAATCGTATTCGCGGCAAAAAAGATAGCACTTCTTTTTTGAATTATTCCGTTCCTACTAAGACAATAAAAAGAAAGACAAATTACATTCTTAATAACGTTGTTAGTCTTCTTATTTACTTTGTTACGTTTTTTATTTTTCACTATATAAGGAAAGGAACGCTCCTTTTAGAATATGATTATTACATACTTCTCGGATTTTTAACAATCTCTCTTATTTTGGGAGCTTTACTTTCCAACAAGTTTAGTCTCACAGTGCAGCATGAACTTCGGCAAGCTCTCAGGAAGCTCACTATATCGTTGATCTTAAGCTTTGGCTTTCTATCGCTAACTCTTCTTGTTTTTGATGCTTCAAGCATATCACGTGCGCTGCTTTTATGGGCAATGTTAAGCGGATTTGTTCTGGAGTCATTTTATTATTATTTGATATCGGGGAGACGCAAAAAAATCAGATTTTCGGAATCTACAAAAGTTTCTTTAAGCTATTTGCTTGTTGACGGACTTATTCTATCGCTGTTCTGCTACTTCGAGATTATAGAAAATATTAGACCGGAAAAGCTTAATGAAAAACATTTTATTATGCTTACTGTGGTTTATGTTACCTGGCTTTTTTCAGGAGCTGCAACGCATAAATTCCAGCTCTTAAGTGTTGTAAAAAGTCAATGGAATGCATTTGGCTTACAAATGAAATTTTATTTGCTGATCATTTCACTCACTTTATTATCAGTGTTTTTATTGCGAATAGATTCGCCCTACTGGGGTTATTTCACAGAAGGAGTATTGAAATACTCATTAGCATCAGGCGTGCTAGCTTTTTTATTATTTGCTGAGAGAATACGAGGCAAAACTGATGAAGCTGTCACCCTTTTCCTAAAAGCTTACGAGTATAAGGAACATTCGACTCCTTCTGTCTCCATGAATAATATATCGAAGTATGTTTTTGAGAACACTCAAGTAAATGGATCAAGTTTGGAATCCAAACTTCAATTTGAATATCTGAAGGAGTACGCGGAAGTTTTTACATTCATCGAAAGGAAGCTTGATCTAAGATCATTTGATTTAAGTAAGACATTAATCACAAGATCCGTAGATTCCTATAACATAAATGTGCTGCAGCCCGGTTCGCAACAATTAATCGTCAATCTGCAGGCTATAAACGATCAGAATAAAATAAATAATTATCTCCGCGAGCTCAATAAAAGATTGGTCAAGGGTGGAATATTCGTCGGAAGCATGATACCTAATAAAAACAGGTACCGCCGGTATCGAAAAAGATACCCGTTTTTGATATCAAGTTTATTTTACTTCATTGATTTTATTTGGAAGAGAGTTTTCCCCAAGCTGCCGATAGCAAAGAAAATTTATTTTATGCTTAGTAAAGGAAAGGACCGGGCTATCTCCCTTGCCGAAGGGCTGGGAAGATTGGTATTCTGCGGCTTTGAAATATTAGATATAACTAAAATCAATAACCATATTTACTTTTTGGTTGTTAAAGTAAAAGAAACCAATTATGAAAAGAACCCTTATTACAGCCCTATCTTTAAGATGAAAAGAGTTGGTGAAGGCGGAAAGACGATTTATGTTTATAAATTAAGAACAATGCATCCATACTCAGAATTAATACAGAACTTCGTTTACATAAACAGTAAAGTGCAAGAAGGCGGAAAATTTAAAAATGATTTTAGAATTCCGGGCTGGGGAAAATTTTTTAGAAGTGTGTGGATTGATGAGCTTCCTATGATACTTAACTGGTTAAAGAGAGATTTAAAGCTTGTTGGTGCAAGACCGATAAGTAAACAATATATGGGCTTGTATTCCCAAGAGCACCAGGAAAGAAGGAAGCAATTTAAGCCGGGCTTAGTACCGCCCTATTATGCCGACATGCCTAAAACGATTGAAGAGATTGAGAAATCGGAAAAACTTTATTTTGATGCCTATGAAAAAAACCCGGTTAGGACTGATGTGAAGTATTTTCTGAAAGTATTTAAAAATATTATGTTCATGGAAAAAAGAAGCGCGTAGGCTAAGATGGATGCCTCCCTAAAGTGAGGTAAACCTTCCCTGAAGTGAGGTAAACCTTCCCTAAAGTGAGGTGAAATTGTTGCCTCCCTGAAGTGAGGTAAACCTTCCCTAAAGTGAGGTGAAATTGATGCCTCCCTAAAGTGAGGTGAAATTGATGATTGTTTATCCGCCTCAGCCAAAGGCTGATAAATCTGGCGGAATGAATAATAATTTCATGAGTGAGTAATTATTAGGGATAAGAGATGACATCTTTAATTTTTTTAGAAAATTCAGATTATTCGACATTTCTGTAAAAGATATGAGATTCAATTTTGCTTACTAAAAGATGTCATCTCTCGGTCTGCGTAAGGTAAATTATTAATATATAATTTGTTTGGGATTTGATGACAAAAGATGAACTGAAAAACAGAACTAAGTTATTTGCTCATAACTGCGTTAAATTAGCTTTGGATCTACCTAAAAATATCCTTGGTAACATATTACTGTTTTCCTCACAAATTTATAACATGGATAAAAAGTAGTGTTCTTAGAAAAAATTAAAAGATTTTCTTTCAGTTCAGACTGACCCAAAGTTGAATTTTTGAAGTAATGTTCTTAAAAACTTATATCAATTAACCTAAGGTAATAAGGTTTATATTAAATGTGATACTCGGTGTTACTAAGTTCAATAAAAGATTGATAAGATTTCACAATTTATTTTTTGTGCACGATCATCTTTTATATCTAAAAAAAGCGATCCCTAAATTTAGCATATCAATTGATCAGACCTTAGTAACAATTTATCATAAACAAAGATTTTTACCTTATCACCTTATTTCTATAATTCGCTCATCATCATGAATAATAAAAGAGTCAATTAAATTTCAAAAATGAAATATTTTTCTTCCAATACCAGACTGACCCAATGCGGAAAATAGAAAAAGAATACAATTTGAAAAAGTTTGGAATAACAGGGGTCGCAGGGTATATAGCACCGCGGCACCTTCTGTTTTCCTCACAAATTTATAACATGGATAAAAAGTAGTGTTCTTAGAAAAAATTGAAGGATTTTCTTTCAGTTCATACTGACCAAAAGTTGAATTTTTGAAGTAATTTTCTTAAAAACTTATATCAATTAACCTAAGGTAATAAGGTTTATATTAAATGTGATACTCGGTGTTACTAAGATCAATAAAAGATTGATGAGATTTCACAATTTATTTTTTGTGCACGATCATCTTTTATATCTAAAAAAAGCAATCCCTAAATTTAGCATATCAATTGATCAGACCTTAGTAACAATTCATCATAAACAAAGATTTTTACCTTATCACCTTATTTATATAATTCGCTCATCAGCATGAATAATAAAAGAGTCAATTAAATTTCAAAAATGAAATATTTTTCTTCCAATACTAGGCTGACCCAATGCGGAAAATAGAAGCCAGCTCGCCAGAGGTGAGTAAAGCTGATGAATCTGGCGGAATGAATGAAGCCTGCAGAGTTTTTATGGGAAGCCATGCCTTTGGCAAATTTCATCCCTATGGGAATTTTAATAAGTAGTCTACTCAAATAGTGCACAAAATAATTTTATAGTAAGAATTTGTTTCGAAAAAGTGAAATACTACAACAATATAAACTTACACTGGAACTCATCCCAACCCTTCTCTTAATAAGAGAAGGGCTTATTTATCTTTATGACTTATGGTTAACATCTATGACGGAAAGTTAAAATTAGCCAAGGCGGACAAGTATCTCTCTTTTGAAGAGAGAGATTATCACATAGTGCTGCCTATGGCAGAGTGAGTTCTTTTGTTTTAGACAGATATGTTATGTTCATGCTTTCTACAAACCTGTCTGTTGCAGGCAGATATGTAGCGACTCTGGCGCTTATTGTTAGGATGTTATATGGATTTCATAACTCCGTTAGGAGTTAAATATTTGTAGAAATAAATAAGCCCCGTATAAACCGAACTCCATAGGAGTTCAATATAATAAAATGATATTATAAACAAGTCCTATTATAAGGGCAGTAGTTTATTTGCAACCATTTACAGCACTATTAATTAAAATTAAGTATTGTAATAGAAGAAGCTGATGAAACAGAGTTTTGGTTGGAATTTATTATTGACGAAAAATTATTGGTCTCGCAAGAAGTTATGAGACTTAAAAATGAAGCTTACGAATTAGCCTCAATTTTTATCTCTTCAAGAAGAACTGCACAGAAAAATCTTTGATTGATGAATGGTGATAGGTGATTGATGATTGTTGATTGATGAATGTTGATATATAATTGTTAAAAGATAAGGGATTGAATGAATATTTTTGATTGACTTAAATCATAAATTCCTGTCCGCCTTTTATCCGTTTTGGAAGACTGGCGGAATAAATCATATATAACATGATGAATAATACACCTAAAATATTAAAGCATACTTTTTTAATTCTCATCCTTGTGTTTATATCAGCAATCCTCAACGCGCAAGTGGTTTATGTTTCAGTTGATAACGGTGTTTATGCTTTTTTAGAGCGATTGTCGCTAAAGCAAATAATCAAGCTTGATGATGAGGTTAAACCTTATTCAAGAGTATACGTAGCACAAAAGCTCAGTGATATTAAGAAGCAGAATGAAAAACTGAATAATGTAGAAACGGATGAACTTGCATTTTATCTACAGGAATATAAATACGAATATGAAAAATTGGGTCTTCGACAAGCTCAGACTGACAATCGACAAGCTCAGACTGACAATCGACAAGCTCAGACTGACAATCGACAAGCTCAGACTGACAATCGACAAGCTCAGACTGACAATCGACAAGCTCAGACTGACAATCGACAGGCTCGGACTGACAATCGACAGGCTCGGACTGACAATCGACAGGCTCGGACTGACAATCGACAAGCTCGAACTGACAATTATGCAATAACATCGCGGTGGTTTATATACAGTTACGAAGATTCATTATTCAATCTTAAGCTCTCCCCAATTGCAGGCTACGGCATTTCATCAACAGGAAAATATTCCGGGCACACAAGATGGGTAGGTGCATCGGTATTTGCGACTTATTCTGATTGGTTTGGATTGAACTTTAATATAAGAGATAAAGGTGAGTTCGGCGGGAACGTTGATAGAAACAAATACTTTTCTCCTTTATCCGGTGCATGGTACAAAGGCGCTCCAAACGGAATTGAGTACAGCGATCTGAGAGGAGGAATAAATTTTAATTGGGATTGGGGAAGCATTTCGCTAATTAAAGAAAACATTCAATGGGGTCATGGTAAATTCGGTCAGTTAATTCTATCAGCTAAACCGCCGTCTTACCCGCATATAAGATTCTCAATTAAGCCAACTGAATGGCTTCGATTCACCTACATTCATGGGTGGTTAAACTCATTAGTTAAAGATTCTGCTAACTTTTATTATACATATCCGGGCACTATAAGTCAGCAGCTTGTCGAAAGCTACATACCAAAATACATCGCGGCAAATCTTATTACAGTCTCCCCTCTCAATTGGTTAGATGTTTCTGCCGGTAATGCAATTATTTATTCCGGTGATTTAAGACCCGAGTTTTTTATTCCTTTTATGTTCTACAAATTCCTTGATCATAATACGGGAAGAGGAAATGTAAATGACGGAAACGGAATGATGTATTTTGATGTATCGGTAAGATATCCTGCGAACTTTCAGTTTTATTCCACAGCATTTATTGATGTGACGGAGGTCAGGAATATTCTATCAAATGATTTTAAGAATACATGGGTTGGTTTTACTGTTGGCGGTAAATCAGTTAATGCACTAATTGATAATCTGGATATTACAATTGAGTACACAAGGTTAAATCCTTGGGTATATGAGCACAAGGATGAAGTGACAACTTACAAGCATATTAAATATTATTTAGGTCACTGGCTTGGGCAAAATGCCGATCAGTTAAGATTACAATTTGATTATCAGCTTTTACGGGGATTAAAGTTTAAAGCATTTGCAGAACGAATAAGAAAAGGCGGATTGAATGAAATTTACTTCGCTTATAAAGAATATGACACAAAGATTTTTCCTTTTCTTTATTCACCACTACGAAAGGAAAATAGAATTGGGCTTGATATAACTTATGAATATATGCATGATCTTTTTTTACGCGGAACTTTTACTTATTCAGATATTGATGATACAGACATTATAAGAACTCAGCAATTTTTATTGGGAAAGAAAAGTTCGTTCTCGCTTAGTCTATATTATGGTTTATAATTTCTGGGGCCTGAACATTTCCATATAAAGCAGTAAAAAATTTAAGAGCATATCCATTTAAAAGTTGCTATCAACTTTACTTCATTTAAGCAGCAGAGCTTATTCTTACAACCCATAATAAATCGAAAATGCAAATTCCTTTATTTGCTTATCGTTAAACGAACCATCGGTTTGTAAACTGGAAATCTCTGTCAATTTAAAACTAACTTATAGATTGGTACAACTAAATGGGGCAGATCACTATAATTTCAACGAATTTAATTAATTCATAAAGAATTAAAATATAAAAACCTCATACAGGGGTTAGCCAAAATGTCATTTATAGAAACGCTTTTAAATAAAAAGAATAATAAGGCTCATATAAAATTTTTAGTTGTTTCAACAAGTTTTCTGGCATTGGTCTCTTTTGGAATATATACATTATTCTCTGAGAAATATGAAACGATATTAACAAATGCTCAAGTAGAAAAGGAACAATTAGTGGTTGCTCAGTTAACTAAGCTAATAGATATCGGTTTTAGCAGCGAAAAGAAAAATATTTATAATGAGTGTATTGAAAAATCCGTAAGTGATGCCGGACTTTCTTATCTGCTGATTACAAATGATAAAGATTCAGTTTTAACGGAAATTAATTATAGTGGTTTAAGTAAAAAAGATTCGACCGAATTAACTGAGCAAGAGTCTAAGTATAACTCAAACGATATTTTTCAATTAGAAAAAACTTTTATAGCGAGTAATTCTCAAGAATTTAAACTTTTTTGTGTATTCTCCAGAAGCGATTTGAATTTAAAAATTCAAAAATCTAAAACGGAAGTAGGAATAATAAGTCTCTTCATTTTCACAATTAGTATTTTAGTTCTATTTGCAGCAAGTCTTATCATAATGCTTCCTCTCCAAAAAATTTCAAATTATGTAGTTAAGATATCCTCGGGTAATTTAACCGAACGAGTTGACAATAAAAATAAAAATGAATTTAGTAAGATATTATCATCGGTAAACGCTCTTGCGGAAAGTCTGCAAAAGAAAAATAGTCAAGTTGAGAAATTAAATAAAGAGCTTAAACTTCAAATTAGGGATAAGAATGCAGAATTAAATTATGAGATAAATCAAAAAGCACAAGCTGAAACACGATTAAAACAAAGCGAAGAACAGTTTAAACTCCTATTTGAAATGGCACCGATTGGAATGGTGATTAGTTCTATTCGTGGAAAAATATTAAAAGTGAATGTTGCCTTGCTTACAACATTAGGGTATACTGAAAAGGAAATTTTAGAAAAGAACATCAAAGATTTAATATATTTAGAAGATCAGGCAACAGATGATATGATTCGCGAGAAGTTAATTCAAGGTATTCAAGAGAGCGCTTATCATGAAAAAAGAATGATTAAAAAAGGCGGTCATGTAATTTTTGTAATAGTTGAAGCTGTGATTGTAAAGGATGAAGAAGGAAAACCATCTCATATCATTGAACAAGTTATTGATCCTTATTTCAAATATAGAAAAGAAATTTCTAACTTTATATAAGTTGAACTCTACCTACCCCCTGTTATGTAAAAAGTCAAGATCGAACATAATTTTTCTTACAAACTATTTGCCTATAAATAAAACAACCTGTTATCAAAAGTAATCGGTTTTTGACGTGCTGCAAGATCTCACAAATATTTTTTAAGTATTGCCGTATTCTTTACAGAGCAAAAAACAATTAAATCTTTAAAGGTAGTGGGCAACGGTCAACATAAATTATTTATTCATTTATAGGTCTTCTTCTATTAAGCCACTAAAGCAAAACAGTATCTCGTATTATTTTTCCAAACAAACCTTATCCTGTTGAGCAGTTTTTTTGCTATCATAATTATGGTTTCTTGTTTACTCATTTTTTTAATCAGCTCTGAATTATTTTAACATTATAGGTTATCACTACAATCCATAATAAATTGAGAATAAAAATTCCTTTATCTTATCATCTATAAATGACCCGTCGGTTTGTAAACTGGATATCTCTGTCAATTTACATTCAATTTATGCATCGGTACAACCATGTGGGGCACATAGGCGTCAACCCAACATCCATTTTTTCTTAGAATTAGTACAATTTATCTGATTTATCTAACAAAATAAGGGTCACTATATATCATCCCTTACGGGATTTTGTTTGCTTTTTTTGTTCATTTATCTATAAATATGTCATCCCTCCGGGACTATCCCGTTAGGGATTAAATATTTCTAGCACAAAGTAAAACGGTATAGTTAGAATCCCTTTAGGGATGATATAGACGAATCAAATGCATTAAAGAAAAATTAGTTAAGATCGAATAAAAGTTAAAATAATTTCCTAATTATGTCTTTTTGCTTTTGAGATAAAGTTGTAATCTTGAGGAATCAAACAATTAAGTTGACGCTTATTTACATGGGGCAGGTCATTACAGCATGACCATTACAAGGTAACTAACTATAAAAATGAAAAAAATATATTTTGAAATAAGCACGTTATAGTGCGAAATATCTTGTACACTATTTCATTAACAAAAGGAGTGAAAAATGAAAAAGACAGTCTTCTTTCTAGTTCTCGTTGGTTTAGTTGTAATATGTCAACTAAACTATGCTCAATTTAAAGATTGGGGAACCAAATTCGGTTTTCGTGGAAGTATTTTATTTCCAGAAAATGACTTTGCTAATTTAGGATTCAGTGGAAGCGATAACACTAGCTTTGATTGGTTCAAAGCTTCTTGGCTTGGTGAAGCTTTCTTTGCTTATGAATTGACAAAAGCATTAGAAATGGCAATAAATGGTGGTTACGGTAAATATGCTGGTAAGGCATATGGTGGTAGCACAAATGTTATAAGCTATGGAGAATATGAAACTACAATCATTCCGATTTATTTAAGATTCAGAGTCAGCCCTTTTGAAATTAAAGGATGGAATCCTTACTTCTACTTTGGCGGTGGCGTTATGAATTTTAATGTTGATACTAAACCAAATATTGTTTCAAAAAATCCGCCTCAAGATAATGGCTGGGTTGCAATCATTCCTGCCGGTATCGGTGCAGAATTTGCACTTTCTGACAGAGTACTTCTAGATTTTGGTTTAGGAGGTGCACTTTCTTCTAGTTATGATTTAGATGCCTTCAAAGCTCGTTCAAACAGTACATGGGATTCATATGTTAATGCATCATTGGGTTTAACCTTTACTGGTGAAAACTGCGAAGCTGACAAAGATATGGATGGACTTGGAAAATGTGACGAAGAAAAAATCGGAACAGATCCAAATAATCCTGATACAGACGGCGATGGATTAAATGATGGGGAAGAGGTTCTCCAATTTAATTCTAATCCATTAGAGATAGATACCGATCTTGACGGATTGAGCGATTATGATGAGGTTATGGAAACTAAAACAAATGTATTGGTTTCTGATAGCGATAGTGATGAGCTAAAGGATGGTGAAGAAATTTTTAAGTATAAAACAAATCCGTTAGAAACCGATACGGATAAAGATGGATTAAATGATGGAGATGAAATTAACAAATACAAAACCGATCCGTTAAAAGCTGATACTGATGGCGATGGATTGAATGATGGTCAAGAAGTAAATGAATATAAGACTGATCCATTGATGGCTGATACTGATTATGACGGATTGAAAGACGGCGAAGAAGTTAATAACTTTAAGACAGATCCACTTAAGAAAGATACCGATGGCGGTACAGTTGAAGACGGCACTGAAATCAGACGTGGAACAGATCCGCTTGATCCTACAGATGATGTGGTAAAGATAGGCGTTCTTATTGTTCTTGAAGGTATTACTTTTGAAACCAATAAATCTGATATCACTCCTGAATCGGAAAAGGTTCTAATGGGCGCTCTTAAGACATTACAGACACACTCTGACATCGAAGTTGAAATAAGTGGTCATACTGATAATGTTGGCAGCAATATTTCAAATCAGAAACTTTCACAGCGCAGAGCTGAAGCTGTTAAAGCATGGCTTGTTACAAAAGGAATCTCTGCTGGTAGAATATCTGCTGTTGGTCATGGTGAAGAGAGTCCAAGAGTTGCAAATGATACATCTGAAAACAAGAGGTTAAACAGAAGAATAGAATTCAAGCGAATTAAGTAATTTTACCCTGATCTGATTATTGAACATTTTCATACCCAACGGGGTTTGGTTTGCCAGCCCTTCGGGGATGAGAAAAATCATAGCTTTATGAATTGATTGTTAAAAGCAGTGGTGTCCAAAATAAATTTGCAAATAAAAAATTATTTAGAATAATTAAAATATTCTAATGTTTTTAGACAATAATGGAACTCATCCCAACCCTTCTCTTTGTAAGAGAAGGGCTGATTAAATCTTATGTCTTAATGTTAATATTCTGTCATAACATAGTCATATGTCGTTTTATTGACAATAAGTCTCTCTCTTTTTAAGAGAGAGACTAGAGTGAGTTCAATTTATTTTGGACAGATATGATTAAAAGAGGGCTTTTCAACAATGGTTAATTTTAACTAGGGTTCAATTTACACACCTTATGCAAAACGGAGAGATGATATCTTTTATAAAGAATAAAGATGTCATCTCTTTTTAACTTTATTTTGTTTGTAATACCAGTAAATCAGCTAAAATATTATCCACATTATTTAAGAATTAATTAATGGCGAGTCTTAAGAATAAAATAGTTTTTATAACAGGCGCTTCTTCGGGAATTGGTAAAGCTTGTGCAGAAATATTTGCAAGTAAAGGCACAAATTTGATTTTATGTGCCCGCCGAATTGATAGACTAAATGAATTGAGAAAAACCCTTATAAAAAAATACAAAGTAAAAGTACTCATCCTACAGCTTGATGTAAGAAAATCACATGACGTTAAAAAAGTTATTGGTTCATTACCAACACAATGGAAACAAATCGATATACTGATTAATAATGCAGGCCTTGCCCGCGGATTTAGTAAAGTCCACGAAGCCGATATCACGCACTGGGAAGAAATGATTGATACAAATGTGAAAGGGCTATTGTATGTAACACGAGCTATCCTTTCGCAAATGGTAGAAAGAAAACGCGGGCATGTAATAAATATTGGTTCCACCGCCGGACATGAAGTAAATGTGATGGGGAATGTTTACTGCGCAACCAAATTTGCGGTCAAAGCTCTAACTCAAAGTATACGCGTGGATGTTCTTGATAAAAATATTAAGGTTACTTCAGTCGATCCTGGAATGGTATTAACCGAATTTGCTAAAGTAAGATTTTCGGGTGATGAGAATCGCTCAAATGAAGTTTATGAGGGTGTTACTCCGTTATCTCCTAAAGATGTTGCAGAGGCAGTGCTCTTCAGTGCCAATCGTCCGAAAAATGTAAATATAAATGAGATCGTTTTGACACCGATTTGCCAAGCATCATCAACACAAATTTATAGAAATAAAGCTTGAGTAAATTTTATTTAGTCATGTTATGCAAGATACTGAATGGGCAGTTTAAACAAACACTTTTACGTAAAGTGTGTTACTAAAATCTAATAAGTGAATTTATGAAAACAATAATTTTACTTCTTTTATTTTTATTCTTCATTTCAAGTACAGCGGCTCAAATTGTTTACGAACCCTTATATAAAACCGTTTACCCATTCATGGAAAGATTAAGCCATAGAGGAATAATAGAGCTAAATGATTTGATTAAACCCCTATCAAAAAAATATATAGCTGATAAGTTATTAGAAGCAAAAAGTAAAGTTGAAATGCTTACTGACCTTGAGAAAGAAGAGCTTGAATTTTTTGAGAAGGATTATTTTTTAGAGATTGAAGGATTTGCTGAAAAAAATATAGATAAGAAATATTTAAGCTATTTTGAAGGTGATGAAGCCGAACGTTTTCGTTTTTTTTCCTACAGTGATAAAACATTTAAGCTCAATGCTAACCCTATTTTGGGCTTTAAGCTAAAATATCCTGAAAAAGAAAGAATATTGCATACATGGATGGGAATCTCCACTTATGGTTATCTTCTAAATAATATTGGGATAAGTCTTCATTTCCAAACTAATAATGAAAAAGGAAATAAATTAGATATCAAAAAGGAATTTACACCTGAAACCGGGATTATTCCTGAGGTTAGTGATTATGGAAGAGATATTTCCTATACTGAAGTTACATCTTCCATATCTGCTGATTGGGGATGGGGAAATGTAGTAATTGCAAAAGATTACATCGAATACGGTTATGCAAAATTCGGAAACCTCGTTCTTTCAAATAAAGCTCCATCTTTTCCCTATATACGTATTGACTTAAAACCAGTTGATTGGTTTAAGTTTACTTATTTTCATGCATGGCTTTCGTCAACTGTGATTGACTCAGCTAAACTTATCGAATATAAGAGAGATATCTTTAGGGATAAATATATGGCTTGGCAGTCTCTCACCGTTACACCATTAAAAGGGCTGGATATTTCTATCGGTGAGTCCGTCGTATACAGCGACAAGATTGAATTTCTATATTTAATGCCTGTCATGGTTTATTATCTGGCAGATGAATATATCAGCAATAGAGAAAATAAACCGGGAGATGCAAATCAGCAGATATTTCTTTCCATAAGTTCAAAAGATCATTTAATAAATACACATTTTTATGGAACTCTTTTTATAGATGAGTTGACGATTGGAGGATTAAACGCCTCTTTAGCTATTAACCCAACTTACGGAGGCGCTACCACAAGAAGGCAGAGAACACAGCTTGGATTCACTTTAGGACTATCTGTCACTGATATACCAATTGATAATTTAACTTTGAATGGTGAGTACACAAAGCTCTACCCTTTTGTATATGGGCATCATGACCCTGCACAGACTTATAGGAATTCAGATTACTTGATGGGGCATTGGATGGGTCATAATTCTGACCTCATCTATTTAGATTTAAATTATAGATTCTTAAGAGGATTAGAAGCAAATCTTTGGGGAGCTTACATCAGGCAAGGGAGTCAGAGTTATAGCAGACAATACACCCAACCTGAACCCGACTTTTTATTTGGCTTACGGAATAACTATAATTATTTTGGTTTGGATTTGAAATATGAATTAATACATGAATTAAGCTTTGAAACCAGTTTTAAATTAACCAATATATCTAATGAGCAAAAGGACGGTTTATTTATGAATGAACAGATAAGGGAATACTCGTTCTTGATTCATTACGGATTATAATTTGGACCTTTAAAGAATATGATTGTATGGTTTTTTTAATACATTTAATGCTTTAAGAGTAGGTTGTCAGATCTAAATTATTCAACCATTTTCTAACGGACCTGATAAAAATTGTTAGTAATTCGTCATCTATGCCTCCTACTGCATTGATTCCAATTATCATACTTGTTCTATCCAATCTACTCTAACTCTGTACCAGATTCTTTAAGTATCAGAAGTTGACCACTAAACATTTCACTTACAGTACCAATAGTTGCATAAACAATCTTGTTCATGGACTGATTTTTTGTTATAGAAACAACGAAATTTTCTTTGACAGGTTACGCTGAATGACTGGATAATTAACGCATCTATCGTGATTATTCCTTTTGTTTAGTGGTTACCAATAAGGTGTACATAGTGTATTCTTGCAGAGTTGTAGCGGATGTAAAAATTATTTAAGGTATAGCGTATGGTGTAAATAAAATATAGAGTCGAATTTTAATAATAATATCATGAATTGTAATTATCGTAACACGTCTCTTACAACTGCAGCCTGTCACAATCTAGGAGTTTGACTGGGAACTAGATTTTAGTAAAAAGGGATTAATAGAATGTATATTATCCTCTTTAAATGCACCATTGTAGCTATAATTTCATCAATTGTGAGTTTAAAGAATAACTCACAATTTGCAACAGAAATAATTAATTTTTATTACTTTCCTAGTGGGTTTACGTAGCATAAGAAGAACAATAATTATTATTTAAACCAAGGAATTGTAAAATGAAAGAATCAATATTAATAATTCTAATAATAATATTAGCCCAGACACATATATCCGCGCAGGTTGTAACTGCTGTTGCACCCCTTAAACCCGGTAACAAGTGGATTTACTATTCAAAAATCCTATTTCAGAGAGATATAAAAAAGTATGAAGTCACGGACACAATGAAAATAATAAACGACATTCAATTTTTTTTAATTTTTAATACACCTTATAATGATGTGACTTATATGACCTTATTGAATAATGAATTTTATGCAAGGTATGATGAATCAATGCCGGATTCGCTATATAAGTACTTTAAAATAAATCCAAAAATAGGAGATGAATGGGAACAGAATTTAGCATTAGAGGGGGCAACCTTATATAGTACTATAATTGATACTTTTTCTGCACAAGTGTTCAATATAAGTACATTAATTTTTGTAGTTGACCGTACTGATAGTGGTGTAGTTGGTAGCCGGGAATACTGGACTGAAGAATTCGGCATGCTTAACGGATTATACGAGCAAGCCGAGGATATTCTCAAGGGTTGTGTAATAGAGGGAGTAGTTTACGGTGATACCACAACTGTTGGTATTAGCGATGAAGAAAAACTGCCAACTGAATTCGTTTTACATCAAAACTACCCTAATCCATTTAATTCATCAACAACAATAAGTTTTAAACTTAAAAGCTCAGAAAGCATTTCACTTATTATTTATGATGTGATGGGTAATGAAATAAAGAGAGTGATTGATAATGAATGGTTTAATTATGGTTCACATAAAATTGTCTGGGATGGTAATAACAATTCAAATCAACCTGTTTTAAGCGGGGTTTATTATTACCGGCTTATAAACGGTTCGGTAAAAGTAACCCACTCAATGATTTTAATAAAATAAAAACTTTAAAAGGAAATTATCATGAAAAAGTTATTAACATTTTTTGTTTTTATCTTCATCTTAACTTCACGATATATATTTGCACAAATAGATAAAGATTGAAGTATTACACGACCAGCCGGTGAGTCAATTGATTTAACTTACGAAGGTGGTATTTATCTAACTGCACAAGGTGAATTTAAAGTACTTGTTGTTTTTATTCGGTTCAAGGATGATGTGTCACCTCATCCATATTGGCCTGCTGGTCAACCTCCTTACAACTATAACACATTTCAATTACGTAAATTTTAAGAAAGAATTGGTTGGGCTCTCAACGAATAATAAAACATATCAGAACTCACGCCGGAAACAATAACAGAATCGGTTTACAAAAAGAAAAATCTTAACATAGAATAGATTAACGTAATAAGGTTGTCATGATACTCCGCATCATGACAACAGGGATAAAATAAAAAGCGGTCCGAAGACCACCTTAATAAAAGACCTCATCCTTAGTGGGTGACTAAAAAGTAATTCATCAATTATAAAATCTGTGAAAACCTATCCGCCTTTGGAGGATCATTAAACATCAGTGTCATCAGTGCCTGCCGCTGTGTAGTTCTATTTACTAAAAAATATTACTTTTTAGTCAGCCTTAATCCTTCTCTGAGTCTAAATCACTTTGTCAGTATCATCTTCTTCGTTGAAGAAAATTTATCAGTAGTAAGTTTATAATAATACACCCCTGAAGATAAACCGCTTGCTTCTCCGCCAGAGGCGGCTCCGCCATTGGTAGAAAACTCAACCGAATGCCAGCCTGCTTCTTTCCATTCATTAACAAGCGTTGTAACCTCATTTCCAAGTACATCGTATACTTTCAAAGTTTGCCAACTGCCGACTAAGGACTGCCAACTGATAATTGTGCTTGGGTTAAACGGATTGGGGAAGTTCTGTCTTAATTCAAATGAATTGACTAAAAATTGATCATCAATTCCTGTTGGCTGAACTACATTAATAATTTTGTTAGCAGCAAAATTCCATTGGTCTCCGTTGTTTGAACCATTAAAATTAACACTGTTTCCGTTAGCAAATAGCGTCTGCGTCCCAGACGTTGCTGGGGCTGTGAAGGTAAACTGAAAAGATACTTGTCCTCCAGAGGAAGATTTGGGTGAAACATGAGTTAATTCTCCGGATGCTTTTCTTAAATCGCCGGCAATTGGAAGCAAGTTACCGTCTGAAGCGGCGATATTGGTACCACCTGCAACTAAAGGTCCTCCTTGTATTGTTAGCGTATAAGTTGCCGATTGTCCAACTGCAAGCGTATCAGGCCCTGTAATTGCCACCAAAACATTAACTGATGGTATTTCGCTATGACATGTACAACCAAATCCGTTCTTTTGGGTTTTGCCGACAATTCCACCTGATTCAGCATAAATAATTATTGTTGAAACTATGATGAAAAATGCCGCTACATTAATAACATTTTTCCTTTGAAAACTAACAAACATTTTTGACCTCCTAAAGGTATTTAAAATTTTTTACCGATAATTGAAATTGTTTTAGTCGGAGCGTAATTCCATGAATCACCAGTCTTTTTCCCATTCATGTTAACGCTGTTACCACTGGCATAGAGACTTTGCGTACCGGCAATTTGAGGTGAGGAATAGGAAAATTGAAATGTGACTTTTCCTGAAGAAGAATATTTTGGAGAAGTGTGCGTTAGCTCTCCCTTTAGTATTTTTAAGTCATTTGAAACAGGATATAATTCTCCATCGGAAGCAGCAATATTAGTTCCTGCCGCCTTTATAGAATTACTAGAGATTGTAACGTTATACACTGCAGTTTGACTAACTTGTAACGTATCCGGACCCGAGATGGAAACTAAAACATCGCTTGAGGGAACTTCATTATGACAAGTACAACCTTTCCGATTCTTTTGAGTTCTTCCAACCACACCTTCTTCTTTGGCATAAATAATTAAGGTGGATACAATAATCAGAAATGCAAAAATATTTATAACGACTTTTCTACGAGATTGAGCAAACATTCTTTCTCTATTTTATTATCTGTATAGTTACTTTCAAGGGAAATAAGTGACACAATTAGCAGAAAATTTTTAAGATGAACTAAATTATTATGAATACATCAATTATTACTTAATTGATAATGGTAAGTAAAAATATGATCAAATAGTTTTTCCTTTCCTTCCAAACATCGGAAAGGTTATTTATGATTATGAGTTGATAAGAAAGAGGAAATTCGATCCCGATTTAATTAAGTTTAGATTTGATTATACTGTGGATGATTGAGAGTGGTTTGGTAGACTATCATTTAGCAAATTCATTATTCGGATTTCAGCTCGTCTTTACTTGTTTGAAATGCATTTGGTTCCCAGTCTAAACCCTCACAAGGCAAAAACTCTTGTGTGGGATGTGTATCATGTTTCATACAAAGCACTGCCGATTTATCAAAATGCATACAAGTAGAACATAAAGTTGATTCAATAATTTCTTTATTTTTTTCTTCAAACAATCTATAATGAATGATTGCAGGATGAACTATCACCCCGTATATAGCAAATAAGCTAAGCACCCACCAAAACTGAAAGTCCAAATAACCTTGAAGAAGCCAAACCAAAGGAATGGTTATTGCCGTTCGCATAATAGTCCAAAATACAATTTCGCCCAATCTATTTCCTAAATGTTTTTTAATTTTTTCGAAAGATATAATTCCTTTTATTAATAATAAAGAACATTTTAATAATCCGGTTAGGATAATTTAAAAAAAGTTAAAAAGGCAGATTATTCTTTTGGGATTTGGAAAATCAACAGATGTGAATTAAAAATTTTATAGTTATATTTGCTGGCAATTTGAGAGTATTGCGTTCTTTAACAAGACTTTCAAAATGATTTTGTTAAATACCGGATGGAAAATTTAGTACAATATTTCGGTTACTATTAAAAAAGTGAGCGTGGGTGGGATCGAACCACCGACCCTTTGCTTAAAAGGCAAATGCTCTACCACTGAGCTACACGCCCTCAATTTTTTGAGCACAAATATAGAAATTTGAGGTTTTAATTCAAATAAATTGTGAAATTAGTACAATAAAACTAAGTTAAGATATGTCTAAAAATTCAAAAATTTTAGTCTGTGATGATGATGAAACCCTAAGCTATCTTCTGAAGGAACAGCTTCTTGAAGAGGGTTTCTCGGTTGATACCGTTTATGACGGTAAATACGCTATAGAAGCAATTAAACGTAAAAATTATGATATGCTTCTTCTTGATTTGAATATGCAGGAAGTTCCCGGAGAAGAAGTTCTAAAGTTTGTAAATGATTATAACCCGTCTTTAATTGTTGTTATCCTCACAGCACAAAATGAAATTCGCAAAGCTATAGATTGCATAAAAATGGGTGCCTATGATTACATTACTAAACCTTACGATTTTGACGAATTGCTGGTGACAATAAATAATGCGGCAGATCATAAATCTCTTTTAGTTAAGAATACTGTTCTCACAGATATTGTAAATAAAAAACTTCCTCATAACATTGTAGGCGATAGCCCGCAGCTTCAAAGAATTATTAATCTTGCCAGTAAAGCCGCTATGTCCGATTCAAACATTCTTATTGAAGGAGAAACCGGTACCGGTAAAGAGCTTTTTGCCGAATATATCCATAAACATTCCACCCGTGCAGACAAACCATTTGTTGTAATCAACTGTGCCTCGCTTCCCGATCAATTAATTGAAAGCGAACTTTTCGGACATGAGCGCGGAGCCTTTACAGATGCAAAAAATACAAAACAAGGTTTAGTAGAGATAGCCAATGGCGGCACTTTATTCTTAGATGAAATTGGTGAAATGAGCTTATCGCTTCAACCCAAACTTTTACGCTTTCTTGAGAATGGTGAATACAGAAGGATCGGTGGAGTTGCAAATCTCAATTCTAATGTTAGAGTAATTGGGGCAACGAACAGAAATCTTTTAGAAGAAGCTGATAATAAAAATTTTAGACGTGATTTACTCTTCCGCTTGAATGTTATAACGCTAACAATTCCTCCGCTAAGAGATCGAAGAGATGATATACCGGTACTTGCTAAATTTTTTCTTGAAGCAAAATCACCAATAAGATCGCCAAAAAATCTTTCGCCAAAATCCGAATTGACTCTTCTGAATTATAATTTTCCCGGCAATGTCCGCGAGCTTGAACACACAATTGAGCGGGCAATAATTTTCTCGGAAGGCGAACTAATTGAACCGGACGACCTCAATCTTCCTGTAAGTGCAACCGCAAGGGCATCACAGCCGCTAATGAATGAAGAGAATATTCGCATAGCTGAAATACTTAGTATGGACGAGATGGAAAAGCATCATATCGCAAAAATTCTTAAACTTAACAAGTGGGATAGAACTCAGACAGCTAACCAGCTTGGCATCAGTCCTAAAACACTTTATACAAAAATTAAAAAATACGAGATCAGGCAAGACTAACGAAATGCTGAATAAAATAATTTCTAACTTTGCTCTCTCGGAGCTTTTAGAAGTTGAAGGCAATTCTCTGGCTATTGCTGATAAGGACGGAAATATTCTATGGTTCAACAAAAGTTTCAAAGAAAATTCTGGTTTTGCAAAAATTAAAGGCAAATCCTTTTATGATCTTTTCATAATAAAAGATGAAGATGATCTGAGGATTTTAGAAAAAAACAAACCTCTCAATATTACTTTACCCGCACATCAAAACTTAAGCGTCTATCCCTTAGTTAAAAAGAATAAACCCGAAGGTTATTTTATAAGAATTTATTCACCTCAAACAAAGCGAACTCTAAACGAAAAACACGAAAACATTATTCAAAAAAATGTTGAATTTCAGAAAGAGCTGCACGATATTCTCAGCCTGCTTGTAAAAGAAAACTCTTTAACTGTGCTATGTAAAGAAATATTGACGAGAGGCGAAAAAATAACAGAGAGCAATTCAGGGCTAATAGTCTTTTGTGAAGAAGATACGAGATATGAAATACTTTTTAATGACACGAACAATCAAATACAAAACAAACCAGACGTAGAAAAAGAATTGAAAGCAAGTTTTTCTTTTATTACTAAGTGGTTAATGGTAAATAAAAAACCCTTAACAATTACATCTGCACCAAATAGTATTGGCTTTAACTTAGCTCACGTTTTGCAATGCAACTATATATTAATTTCACCATGTTTTATTCAAAATAAATTATTAGCTGCGGTTATTCTTGGTAAAAAAGAAAATAAATTTTCGCATCATGAGATGGGTAACATAGAACAATTATCCTCTCTGCTCGCCTTCATAATAAGCGGCATAAAAGCACGTGACCTAAATACTGAAATTGAAAAAAAACTTTTGCAGGGACAAAGGCTTGAAACCATCGGAAAATTGTCCAGCGGTATGGCTCACGATTTCAACAACTTGCTGTCAAGCATTTTCGGAAGTTTAACCCTACTGAAGAAGCGCGTCCCTCAAACAGATAATATTACTCGAATGATTGATAACATAGAGAATTGTGCCGTGAGGGCAAGAGATCTAACAAAAGGATTATTATCTTTCGGGAAGCCTACCCTTAAACAAAAGGAGTTAATAAAACCCAACCTACTTATCACTGAACTTTCCAAAGTAGTCAATCAAACATTTTCCAAAGAACTTACTTTTGAAAGCGTCACTGAAGAAAAAATAAGCGATATTTTAGGAAACCCAACTGAAATTTACCAGATACTATTAAACTTATGTGTTAATGCTAAGGAAGCTATTATTGGTGCGGGAAAAATAACTTTGTCAGCTAAAAATGTTTTTGTTGATGCTAAAAACATTTCAAATTTTCCATGGCTTGATAAGGGTAAATACGTTTGTTTCTCCGTCACTGACACCGGAGAAGGAATATCGGAAGAAAATATCCGCAAAATTTTTGATCCATACTTCTCCACAAAGAAAAAGGATACAGGATCGGGTTTAGGATTATATGTTACTTACGGAATTATCAAAGCTCACAAAGGACACGTTGATGTTACAAGTAAATTAAATGAGGGAACAACGATTAACGTATACATTCCGGCTTATGAACCAATCTCTCATGAAATAACGGCAGAGCCTTCTGAAAAAATAATTTTATTGGCCGATGATGAAATTATGCTGAGAGATTTGCTCGCTGAGCTTTTAGAATCCAGTGGATTTAATGTGATCAGGGTTACCTCCGGTACCGAGGTATTAAGAGTGTTAACTGAAGAAATGAAGGTGGATTTACTTATTATTGATTACAATATGCCAGGTATGAATGGATTGGATTGCGTAGAACAAGTGCGAAAACTTAATTACAAAATACCAATTATTTTATCAACAGGCAGTTTGTCCGTAGAATCGAGCCCTGATGTTAAAAAAGTGGGGGTTACAAGCTTAGTCACAAAACCCTATGAGTTCGATACTATGCTATCCACTATCCGCAAGTTTATCTGAGAAATTTTCCGCAGAATCCTTTTCAACCTCTACCATCCTTACATTTTTTGCATACTCTGAAGTCTGTGGTTTTTTTATTGCATTAAGCTGATTAAGAATGTTAGTAATCTCATTAATTGCTGTTTCAATATAATTCAACCGATTTAAGATTGCTTCTTTAGAAATCTGTTCTTTATTTAATTCTCTCTTAATCGCCGCAGAAGAAAGGCTCATCAATGTTAGCGGCTGTTTAATTTTATGATTAGTGGTTACAACGGTAGCCGCATAGGTGCTTCTTTTTTCAGCTTCAATAACTTGCTTATGTGCTTCTGCCAATCTCAAAGCTGAATTTATTCTTGCTAACATTTCTACTTTTTCAAATGGCTTCTTGATGTAATCCAATGCTCCGGCATCTAATCCCTCTTTAGCATCATCAGCACCGGATTTAGCTGTAACAATTATTATTGGAATGTCTGCTGTACCGGGATCTTGTTTAAGAATTTTACAAACTTCTATACCTGTCATTTCAGGCATCATAACATCTAAAAGAATAAGATCGGGCATATCGTTTGTTGCCTTGGCAATACCGGTTTTTCCGTCGTAAGCTGTTACTACTTCATAACCTTCATTTTCGAGCCGATCTTGAAGCATAAATACATTTTCAGGTAAGTCATCTATAACCAATATTCGTTTCATATTATGTTGCCCTTATCTTTGAAAATAATTTTTCAATTTTGAATGAAATAACCCCTGCATTGACAGGTTTAGTTATATAATCATCAAATCCATTTTTAAGGATGATCTGCCGATCTTCCAGCATAGCGCGTGCCGTGACTGCAAAAACCGGTACATGCCTCCAATTTGAGTTTTCGCGTATTTTTTTTATGGTCTGAAAACCATCCATCTCCGGCATCATGATATCAAGTAAAATAAGATCGGGTAAATTTTTTTCTAAGATGTTAAGGCATTCAAGTCCGTTTTTAGCAACAAAAGTTGTGCAATTGCACGATTGAACGATTTCATTGATTGTGAACAAAGTGTCAGGGTCATCATCAACAATTAAAACTTCTCCGAGCAATTCTTTGCGGTTTTTTTTTTCATCTAAAGAAACATTCCGAATCTGGTCACTCAGAATTTCTATCTCTTCCAAAGGCTGTTTTCCTGCGGTATCTTCAACATAGTATGAAAGTTCATCCATTCTTATCCTATCTCTAACAATTTTTAGAACATCGTGAGGATGACCTTTAGATTTTACCGTAATGTCTTCAACAATATGCCGAAGCGAATTTTTTTCTTCATCATTTAAATCTTTTGCTGTGCTGATAATTATCGGTATGTGTTTGGTTTCTTTATAATTTCTTAGTTCATGCGTCAGTGTAATTCCATCTATTCCGGGCATAAGTAAATCAAGAACAATTAGATCGGGCTGAATATCAACTATCTTATTAAACGCAAACTGACTATCTTTAATAAAATGAACGGTAACCCCATCATTATGCAATACTCGCTTGAATCTCTCAAATTCTAATTCATCATCATCAACCAAAATAATTTTTTCTATTTTTTTTCTAGCGTAATTCTCTAGTTTGTTAAATGCTGAAAGTAGCTCATTGTGTGATATTGGCTTTACGAAATATTCGAAAGCTCCAAGCCCGTAACCAAGATTTTTATCGCCAATAATGGAAACTAAAATAACCGGTATATTCTTAGTTGCAGGATTCTCTTTCAATTCTTTAAGAACGGTCCAGCCATCTTTGTTAGGCAATAGCAAATCTAAAGTTATTGCAAACGGCTGCAGTTCTTTTGCAAGATTAACACCGCTTGCACCATTATCGGCATAAACAACTTTGTAGCCCCTTGATTCCAAGTATTGCCCAATAGTAATTCTAATATCGGCATCATCATCAATTACCAGGATTGGATTTTTTCTATTCTTCCTCAAGGTTTCAACATTAACGGATTGTTTTTGTCGCTCTTTTTCTGATGAAACTTTAAAAGGAATTATGAATGAGAAAACCGAACCCTTGTTAAGCTGACTTTCAACGCTTAACGAACCGTTAAGCATCTCTGCAATTTTTTTACAGATTGATAATCCTAAACCTGTGCCGCTGTATTTTCGCGCGGCAGTTCCATCTATCTGCCTGAATTCTTCAAAAATTATTTTCTGATCTTCAATCGATATTCCTATTCCCGAATCAACAACATCAAATCTTAATTGATTTTCACCCAAATCATCCACATGAAGCTCAACAAATCCCCGCTCAGTAAACTTAATTGCGTTGCCCAGTAAGTTGATTAAAACTTGAGTTACTTTTCCTCTGTCGGTAGCAATGAAAACATTTGTGTTTGCTTTCCTAACAATCTTAAGTTCTAAATGCTTTTTTACAACTAATGGCCTTATTGAAGCTTCCAGATCAAGAATTATATCCTCGAGCAGAACGTCATCGTGTTTAAGATCCATTTTCCCCGCCTCGATTTTGGACAGATCTAAAATATCATTTATCAAACTCATTAAACGTTTACCGCTGCGATGAACAATTTCCAACCGTTCTTTAGTTTTGGGGTTTAATAACGTTGATTCATCGAGTATTAGCTCTGTTAATCCAAGTACAGAATTCATTGGAGTTCGCAGCTCATGAGACATACTTGCCAGGAATTGGGATTTTAGCTTTGTAGATTCCTCAGCTCTCAATTTTTGAACTTCAAGTTCGCGTGCTTTATCCCTGAGCTGATCGTGTAATTTTATTAATGATTCGTTTTGCTGCTTTACCTGTTGATTCTGTTTTTGATATTCTTCATTCAAAAGCTTCAACTCAACAACAAGATTTTCAAGCTGCACAAATGCAAAAGCATTTGTTAAGCCAATCGCAAGCTGTTCTTGAATCTTTGATAGGTAATTCTTTACTGCCTGAGATGGACTATCCAAACCGCCAAGTTCCAGAAGTGCAATTACCTCGTTGTTATAAATAATTGGAATCAACAGCATGTGCTTGATTTCAAGAGAGATAATTCCCGATGAAACTGTCGGAAAATTCTTTTCAAAATTAAGCTCGAGCATTTCACGATTCTTAATTGCTGAATCGAAAAACTCATAATCTTCCGCGGCGGTTTTTCCTTTAATACCATACGAACGAATCAGCGTAATGGAACTGCCTTTTACTGCATAGATTGCACCGACGGCAAATCCACACGTTTTAATAATTTTATTCAATGCCGCATCTGCAATTTCCTTTAAAGAAGCATTTCTATTGATGAGAGCAATAAAATCGGAATAGTCCGTAATTGCTCGATCATGTTTATCTAGCTCGTCAAGCATGTTGTTAAAGGCCGAAGCTAATTGTCCGATTTCATCATTTGATTTAATTTCGATTTTATTTTTGAAGTTTCCCTGTTTTGTAAGTTCAGTTGCATTACTTAACAAATGAAGCTGACTTCTAATTTTTTGCGTAAACATGAAAGTCAAAATGAGTGAAAGTAATACACCTGCTATTCCAACTGTGATTAAAATATACTTAATGCTAGATCGTAAATCTGCCGCTTCATTCAGTGTTGAGAATATTAGGAATTTGAGGTTTTGATTTTCATTTATATTAGACGAAATATTGCAAAGTGTTGATATGATATCAGCTTGACCTGAATCTTCAGAATAAACATTAAATTTTTCTCGCCGGGATAAATTATTATAGGCTTTATTCAGAAAGTAAATGTACTGCTGATTAGCCGACTGATTTGATACCTGCAGTGTTGAGTTGCCTGTTATGATTACAACTTGAGCATTTATTTTTTGAGCAATGGAATTAAGGAACTCATCCGTAAGCAAACGACCATAATAAACCGAAGTTCCATCCGGAAATGTATGGCTTTTAATTACTGCCGATGGATTATTGCTGATGAATTCTTCAAGCGACGAGAACTTTTGCGAGAGATTTACTCCCGCTTTTACAACTGAGCGTGAATAGATTTTTACGTTTTTTGAATCTTGTTCCAGGATAAAATCAATGCTGGTAGATTTTAATCTTTCCCCAGAAAATAATTCTGTTCTTGATAATTGATTAAAATCATCTTCTGTGTTCTGAAAAGTTTCATTGTATGCAAAAATAAAATCATTGGAGGATTTAAGTAGATATTTGGATTGTTGACTGGTAAGAACATTATACATTATGGAATAGAAAGCAAAGGAGGCGCTTCCTATAATTAATACTACAACAAAAAAGTTAATAAAAAGTATTCGGTAGCTTATTTTCATTACTAATCATCTCGCTGCAGAACCTTACGAATTGTTATTAGTAATTCATCTAAATCATATGGTTTACTAATAAAATCACTCGCACCAAGCCTTGCCGAATCGATAGCACTCTTCACATCGGCATATGCTGTTAATACTACAACTTTCACATCAAATTTATTTTCCGAGATTTCTTTTAAAACCTCATAACCGTCTTTTTCGGGCAGTACTAAATCCAGAAGTATAAGATCAACCGAATTGGTTTTCAGATAATCATATACTTCTGTACCTCTTAAAAGAAAATCTGCTTCGTAACCAACTTCAGCCAGCTCTTCCTTTAAAGTTGTGCATACTCCTAAATCGTCATCAACAATTAAAATTGATTCCATAAACAGGCTCTAATTCCCGTTACCAAATTGTTGATTGAATTGATACATTTTTAATTTTTCTCTCTGTTTTAAAACTTCATCACGAACAGGAGTAGTAGAGCTTGTGCCGGCTAAGCGATCTTTCAATGCTGGAACAAGTTCTGCTTTAAGAAGAATTACAAGTTCTTTTTTACTTAACCGAACCTCATCTGAACCAAAGATATACCTAAGTCCTAATACATACCACGGAAGATCTTTAAGAATCGGGACACCTGAACGTATTTTTACCTCATCATTTACAAATAATCCACCTATCACAGTTTCTTCACCATTAAGCATAATAACTTCCGTAGAAGCTTGGGTTTTATTGATTATAGTATTAGATGGATCGGGCACGAAGGTGCTTCTTTCGGCAATAATTTTTAAGAGGGTATAGTCCACACCCTCTTCATTGATTACATAAGGTGTTACATTAATGATTGTACCGGTTGAGAAAAAATTCTCGATAACGTTTCCCGCAAAATCTTTTTGCTTAATAGATATATCCGAACCAACCTGAATTCTTCCCGGGCGACCATCTCGAACAACTATCGTAGGACTTGCAATTACTTCTCCTATATTTTCAGTTTCAAAAAACTTAAATATTGCCGTGGCTTCACCGAAGAAATTACCTATATTAAAATCGCCGGCTACGCCCAGATCAAAAGTTGGTTCTTGCAAAGTGCTTGTTCCTTGACTTTGAGTCTTGGTTTTATCTACACCTAAAAGTCCGCCTATGTCTAATCCCTTCTTTTCAAAAATTAGTTTCCAATCTACCCCACGTTTCCGCGCCTCATTAACATCCATTTCAAAGAATACAGCTGAAATTTTTACTTCTCGCGAATCAACAGAGACATAATTTTCGGCTGTTCTATTATCTATTTTCTCGCCCCTCTTTTTAATAATGACTACATCTTCTTTTTCTTCATACATTAATCCACGATACTGAACCAAAACAACCAATGCCTTTTCATATTGCATGTTCTCGATTTCTAACCCGATTGGTTCCGAGCTTTGGTAGGTTGATACTATCCTTTTTCCTCTCAAGCTCTCGCTAACCTTGCTTAGGAGATCAACTGCTTGGTCAAATGGCAGATTTGCGGACATAGTAACTAACTCATCTGGATTTATATAACCCTTGAATTGCCTTTCAAGGTATTGCTGAGATAATCCAGTTACAGTGACAAACGAAAACAACACCAATGATAATATTACTGTTTTCATAATTTCTACTCTCATTTATTTTTCTTATTTGCTTCTTCTTTTTCCAAAAACAACTCTACTTTTTCGATTACACCGCCCCTGTTAATAATAAACTTCACCTTATTATTTTTATAATCGATGCTGGTCAAATACCCAAGGTAAACTGGTTCACCTTCCCACAGTAAGAATGTACTGCCAGTTGCGTCCGCTAGAAATGCACCTTCAGGTACAAGTGCCAGAAGTTTTGCACCCTGAATATCAAGTAGACCTTCGGTATTTAAAGGAATTTCGTTTCTAAGTAATGGATAGAATGCATCATACAAAGGGCGCGCTGATAGGTTGTTTTCTACAAACTCTGCTGTGGCAAAACGATTATCGTTCGAAAAATAAACATGAACAACGAACGCAAAAGCAACAAGGAATTTCGGACCTTCCTCTTTTTCATTTTTAACAAGACTTCCTAGAGTGATCGATGTAATTTTCTTAAGCTCTTTGCTTTGTTCAATTCCATAAATGAATTTGTATAGATCGTTGTAAGGGGCTATACCTTTAACTTTATACTCGTAGTAATAAAAATCTCGCTCTTGTTTTTGTTCTCCATATTCAACATCAATCTTTGTATCTTCAGTTAGTAAATTAGTTAACCGAGTTACGAAATCATAAAATTTTATGGAAGATAGATTTTGTGGAATATTAAATTTTCTAGCTGCAAGTACTGAATCGAGAACTACAGATCTTTGGTAAAGATCTTCATATTGAAGAGTTAATTGCTCTGTGTTATAATCATTTGCCTTTAATTCTCTTAGTTTTTCTTCTTTAGCGGACAATTCACCGCGTTGTAAAATTAAAATATATACTCCACCGGCTATCAAAATAAATAACAACAGCCCTGCAAGAGCAAACGTATTTTTTAGTTTCCTGTTCATTGTGTCACTTTGGGAAATTGTGATAGATTAAAATTTAGGTTAAAACGATAAGCGTTTTTCTCACGAATCGATTCGAAATAAATTCCTTTCAATTCCGAACCATCGATTGAGTATGCAAATTCTGTTGGCGATAGCTTTGATAATGTGAAACCTTCCAGAGCTATGTTATTCCCATCTGCACCTGCCTTTGTAAGCCAAATATTTTGTTTAGCTCCAAAGAAATCAGAAAAATGTTCTGTTACTTTTGACCAAACACCAGTTCCAACGGATGCAGAATCTAATATTGCCTGAGTTTGACCAAATCCGCTTATCTTGCTTTCAAGGGCTGCAATACGCCCAAGTATTTCCTGATTCTGCCTAAGCAATACCGTTTGCTGTGCAATTTCTTTTTCTAATTCATTAACCTTTTTATTGTTCATCAGTATCTGAAGTGTTAAAAAGAAAGTTGCTCCAAATAATAATGGAAGAATAGCATAACCGTGCCATGCAAACTGAAATACCTTCTGTTCTTCTTTAACATATCTTGGTAAAAGGTTTATACTCTCCGAGTGTTTTTGTACTTGATCGTCGAAGTATTCATTTGCTATAGCCAGCATTATGCTGTATGCAGAAATTGAGGTTTGAGCTTCGGTGCTCAATAATGAATAATCTATCTCATCAAATTCTAATCTAGAAACATTGGCTTCGGGAAAGGTACCATAAAAAGAAAGAATTAAATTTTCAGAATCATCTTCACCGCAAACAATTATATTATCAAGTGATGTTATACCGCCATTATCCATTTCAAGTAAAATTTTGGAGAAGTAAACATCGTAAGTGTGTAGGTTTGTGGTACCAATATCAAGCGTTGTACCAATGTGCTTTAATTTTCTTCCTTGTAAAAAGATAAGCTTGCTATACTCTTTACCGATATATACAATAAGAGATTGATCATCGGGGAAAAATTTCTTTTTCTTAGCAACATAATTTGCAAGTGATATTTCAGCACTTTTAATTGTTGGTATTTTGTAAAACTTTTTACCGTTATATCCGGCAAGAGAGTTTATCAATTTAACACAGCTTATTTCTCCGTTAAGAAAAACAGCCAGAGAAGATTTATCAGCAAGTTCAACAAACGCTAATTCATCTTTGCTTACTGTTATGTTCTTGGTTTCATAAATATCTCTAATAAGCTCTTGAGTGAATTTTGATGATTTGCCTAATTTACTTCCCTCATAAACATGGTAATGAAGCACTGGTTCGGTAAGAATCGGAATAAATACGCTGTTATTCAGATTAATTCCTTTGAGAGATGTACTTATTAATGCTAAACCAGAAGTGCTAACCACTTCTACATCAGTAATAGGAGATGCTTTATCCAAATCTTCAAAAGAAAGATCGTCAGTATCAACTCTAAGATTTGTAATACCTTCGGTTACCACAACGGGAGGTTGAATCACATTATACGAACCAGTTATGAGGACTCTAATTTTTTCTTTTTCTTTTTCTACGACAGCAATTTTTGTGTCATTGCCTTCGCAAAATACACATACAATAGGTTTCATTAGATAGCCGATAAAAGTTGTTGAATTCTTGTTTTATTATTGGCATATGCAATGGCATTTTCCAATGATATTTTTTTATTCAGATATAATCGCCTCAAATCTTGTTCCATTGTCAACATACCCATTGGGCCGCCTTGATTTATCATAAGGTAAATTTCACTTGTGGTATTGTTCTTAATTGCGGCTTTTACACTGGGGGTAACTACCAATACTTCCTTTGCTAAGACTAATTTACCATCTACACCCGGAAGCAATTTTTGTGAGACTATGGACACTAAAACATCAGCCAATCTATGTCTTACTCTCTCCTGTTCATGAGGATTAACCTCAGCAACAATTCTATCAATTGATTCAACCGCAGATGAAGTATGGAGAGTTGAGAACACTTTATGCCCCGTATCGGTAACTTCAAGTGCTGCTAAAATTGTTTCGGGATCTCTCATTTCACCAATTACTATAATATCCGGATCCTGTCTCATCGCTTGAATAACACCATCTTTAAAAGAGATGACATCTCTGCCAACTTCTCTGTGTTTAATTATACATTTGTTCGAACGATGTACATATTCTATAGGCGAAGCAATAACAATAACATGTGCCGGATCGCACTTATTATGCTCATCAATTATCGCATCAAGCGTAGTCGATTTACCCGAACCGGTAATTCCTGTTATTAACGATAAGCCAAACTTGATGTAGCTATGGCTCATTACTCTTACAACGTTTGGATGAAAGCCAAGTGAGTCGAGAGGCCTTATATTCAAATTGATTGCACGCATGTTTAGGGCAAGAGTATCAAGCTCAAAGTATGCATCTGCTCTGAAACGAATGTTTAACTTTTTCCTTTCGTAATAGCATGAGTAACTGAAATCAAGATTTTTGGCGACCGATATATATTTCTTTTGGTTGGCATTTAATAAATTGATGATGATCATTGTAGATTCATCTTCGGTAAAACGAGGCAGGTCCATTGCTCTTTCTTTAATTCCATAAATCCTAAACCATATATACCCCTCGTTGCCATGCCCACCGATTTCAATGTCAGAGGCATCTCGCTCAATCATATTAATTAATAAATGATCAAAGTACTCTTTCAATAGTACTTTGCTCTCGGTTGGAAGCTTCACACTGTTTTCGAAAAGATATAGAACTTTATCAGGACCTCTCAGGTCGCCCGGAATGCTTTCAGTAAATTCCGAAAGAACTCTTTTTACTTCTTCTACAGGAATTGCTTTCCTTTTCGAAGGAACTTGATCTAGAGCTTGGACTGCCACACTATTGCCTTTAATTTTGTTTTTAAGTATCTGTGCCGTAGGATTCAAATCAAATTTTATGCAAGTAAATTCCAGTCAGTGATATAAATTTATTGCGAAATCGAAAGCAATTCTTAGTAATTATTACCTTAGTAAAAGGGATACTACTCGTCGGTAGTTGAAGCAAGTACCTCTTCTATCGAGGAAAGACCCAACATTACTTTTTCTATTCCAGAGTCTCTTAATGATTTTGAACCGTCTTTTTTAGCTTGAATTCTTATCTTCTCTTCATCGACTTCAATACCTGAGCGCACGATGATTTGTCGTATTTCTTTTGTGAAATAAAGTGCTTCGTGTATCGCCATTCTACCTTTGTAACCAGTTCCATGACATTTATCACATCCTTTTGCTGCAAAGATTGTATGCTTTTTTAATTCATTAATATCTATACCAGCAGCTGACAATAAATCCTCATCCAGTTTAGTAACCTTTGTTTTACAAGCTTCGCATAATTTGCGAACTAACCTTTGTGCCATTATGATGTTTATTGCATACGCAATTAAAAACGGCTCAATACCCATTTTATACAATCTGGCAACAGCACTTGGTGCATCATTAGTATGTAAAGTTGAAAAGGTCAAGTGACCTGTGTTTGCCAACTTTATAGCAACCTCAGCAGTTTCTTTATCTCTCATCTCACCCACCAAAACAATATCCGGGTCATGACGCAGAATGGACCTAATTGCCTGTTCAAAATCCATCTTGTATCCAATTTTAAGCTGACGGGCACCTTCAATTACATATTCAACGGGATCTTCTACGGTGAGAACGTTTACGCTTGGATCAATTACCTGGTAAAGTGCTGCAACTAATGTGGTACTCTTACCGCTTCCAGTTGGTCCTGTTAGAATAACCATTCCTTGCGGCTGACTGATGGCTTTTACAAAAGCATCTTGAGCATAGCCCGTAAGTCCAAGCTTACTTAAATCTTTAACAACCTTTCGGTCATCAAGAATTCTTATTACTACGCTTTCAAATTTATTTCTTAATTCAGTGCCCACCATTGGAAGAACTGAAACTCTGAATCTTATTATTTGACCGTCAATCTCTCTCTGGATAAAACCGTCTTGTGCTTTTTCTCTTTCAAATCTATCCATTCCTTTTGAACGATCTTTAATAACTGCAACAACTGCTTCGGGAAGGGTGTTTTCCTGGATATGCCATGGTTGAAGATTTCCATCTATACGAATAAGAATTTCGGTTTTATGACCTGCTTTGGGTATAAAGTGGATATCACTGGCATCTTTTCGAACTCCTTCTACCAAGGCACCTTCCACGAGATTTATTAATGCACTCTTATTTATTTCGGCATCAAGTTCTTGCTCATCAAGAGACGCTTCATCGCTTTCAATATCCATTTCCACTGATGAGTCTTCAATTGCTTTTAAGTAAACGTTTTCGACCGGAAGTATTGATTGACTTATTTTATCAAAATCTTTCTTTTTTAGGAAGACTACTTCATATTTCCTGGCATTTAATGCATAAGCTATTTTGGGAATACTTCGATCGGTCGGGTCTATTGCTGCGAGAATTAATTTGTCTCTTAACCTTTCATCATAAGCATAAGGAATTACCTTATGCTCAGCCATCATTTGTTTTAATTGATCGCTGACTTTATCAACCGCTTGTTTTATTGTTTCAATTTTATGTTGTAATGGCTCACCTTCCGGTAATTCAAGTTCGCGGAAAGCATAAAGTATTGCAACTTCTTTAAATATTGTATCATGATCAAAATCAAAATTTTGTACTAATATCTGGGCGAGGTTTCGCTTTATTTTCCCCTTCTCTTCCGATTTAACATTCAGCGACTTTTCGAGAATTTGTGTATCGATTATTCCTTTTTTAAAAAGGAGGTAACCAATTTTATCGGACATGCCCAGATTGGTTTCGATCATCCTATATTTCTTTCAACATTAATTTGATTTGATGCTCCAGGTGTCGGCGGTCTTACTGTAGCCGTTTCTGCAGATACTAATGTCAAGAGAATCATTACAACCATTATTATCATCGCAATTGCTACCTGAATCACTTCAATCAAGTTTTTCAAACGGTAAACAGTTTCACTTTCATAATAATTTGCAAGCTGCAGCGAAGTGTTTTTAACCGTTCCGGTTTCTTCGCCTGAATGCAATCTTGATAGTGCTGTTTCTGTAAAAACTCCGGAAGCTTCGAATGCCTCTGTAAGTCCTGTCCCTTTCTTAAGCATTAATGGAATAGCAACATTTTTTATTCGGTCTTCGAAATATTTATTACCTGCTGCCTCTGATGCAATTCTAATCGGTTCGATACTCTCAGCCGAACCGCTGTAAAGAGTATAAAATACTCTGCAAAAAACCTCAATTAATGTTTTGTGTATGAGCGAACCCATTACAGGCAATTTCAACATCATCCGCCCAAGAATTATTCCTCCCTTTTTAGTTTTCGACATTTGCCAAAGAACAATCGGTGGTATTGCGGCTAATCCCATGATAATTAAAATATAACTTGTAAGAAAATCACTCATCTTTAGGGTAAACGCTGTCATTGGCGGAAGCTCGATTCCAAATTTTACGAATAGTTTAGCTGTTTCCGGAAAGATGTATCCAACATAAAACACAACCGCTAAGAATAAGACAAATATTGTAACTGCTGGAGTTATTAAAGCACTTCTTAAACTCTTTTTGAATTCCTGTCGTCTCTCTAAAAATTTAGCAGTGGCTTTATAAATTTCAGACATGTTACCGCTTTTAGAAGCCAGTCCAAGCATGTAAGCAGTGAACTTTCCGAAAACATTTTGATACTTCAAGAATGTTGCCTCACTATCAGCACCCTTTTTTAGATCATTATTAATTTCCTTTAATGTATCCTTAAGAGTTTTGTTCTGAGTATCATTTATCAGAAGCGATAATATTTCGCCATAAGCAAGTTTCTGTTCCAAGAGTTCTGCACTGATTTTGACAAAAGTTACTATTTCAGCCGTTGGTGGTTTTCTTTGAAAGTCAATTAATTTACGATTGACGGACAGAACTTTAAAACCCAATCTAGTTAAAGCATCATCTACCTCTTTTTTTGAATATGCTTTTTGTTCGCCCCTAATTGGTTTATCTGTACCTTTCCTGGCTTTGTAGAGATAGGTTACCTTACGCTCAATTGCTTTTATTTTCAAATGATTTTTCTCGGCAAGACGTTGAATTTTTTTCTTCCCCTCACCATAAGAGGAAACCGATAGTGAACCGCTTATTGCCTGTCCGTCTTGCTTTTCTGCTGTAAATTTGACTTCAATCATTTTTCACCTTTAAAAAGTAGAGGGGCTGAAAATACAAACTGTTTTTCGGCCCTAAAAGATTATTAAACTGGTTTAAATTTAATTTTCTAACAATCATTTGATTAGTTAGTTTTTGCCACTGTTACAGCAAAGGGCACTACTGTTGCTGTATGGTTTATCTTACTTCCGTTAGTCGCTAACTCAGTTCCATATCCTTGGATTGTAACTGACTGTGCATTTACGGTCAGCACATAATTTCCGTTTGCAGTTGTATCTAATTCTTCAGGAAGTGTCCAGCCTGTGAATGCGTTTCCACCGCCGCCCTGTGAGGTTGGTTTTTTGTAGAACTGCTGCGCCATTGCACCCAAGTGATTTAAATCAGAAACTACTCCGTCTCTGTTTGCAGATACAGCGTTAGCACTAAACAAAGTAATACCAATTGCTATTGCGATACCCACTACGATAACGCCAAGCACAATTAAGAGAAGCTGCTGTTGACCCATTGTAGATTTCCTATATTTTCTTATTGATTACCAGTTATTGGTGGATTTAAATTTTATCCATTCTATGAATTAGCAAATTACTGCCAACTGATACTATCTGCGTAAACTATTGTCTTAACTTGCATTTCATCATCTCTGCTAACAACTTCAGTGCCAGTTGTAATTACCCCATCTTATCATCATTGATTTTATTATTGGTGTAAAAGTTATTCACTATGACTCGAATCCGTGCTAGAATCTACCAGCCGGTATATGATTTACCTCTTCTGCCAAATACTTTTGATTTCTTTTCCTACCCTCTCCGAATAAAAAAACCGATAACTAGCAGCTTAGGGTCTATCGGTCTTGTTTTTCAATTGCAAATTTGACTACAATCATTTTTCACCTTTAAAAAGTAAAAAGGCTGATAATACAAACTTGTTTTACCAGCCCTTAAGAATTTATTAAATTAAATTTAATTTAATTTTCCAACTATCATGTGATTAGTTAGTTTTTACCACTGTTATTGAGGACGGTCCCACTGTGGCTGTGTGGTTTATCTTGCTTCCGTTAGGCGCTAGTTCAGTTCCGTATCCTTCAATTGTAAGTGACTGTGCATTTACTGTCAGTACATAATTTCCGTTTGCAGTTGTATCTAATTCTGCAGGAAGCGTCCAGCCAGTGAATGTGTTTCCGCCGCCTCCCATTGAAGTTGGTTTCTTGTAGTACTGTTGCCCCATTGCACCTAAGTTATTCAAATCAGAAACTACTCCGTCTCTGTTTGAAGAAACTGCGTTAGCATTAAACAAGTTGATACCCACAACTACTGCGATACCTACTACGATAACGCCGAGCACGATTAAAAGAAGCTGCTGTTGACCCATTTTAGATCTCCTATTTTAGTTTATTGTTAGTTATAAGATGGATTAAAATTTTATCCATTCTGTTAATTAGTGAATTACTTCTATTTGATAGTTATCCGAGTAAACTGTCGTTTTAACCTGTATTGAATCGCTCCCGGTTACCACTTCAGTTCCTGTTGCAATTATCACCACTTCATCTTTATTAATTGCATCAATAACGTATGAGCCATTAACCGTGTTTTGTAATTGAGGAGGAATTTGCCAGCCAATAAATGACTTACCTCCTCCGCCAAATTCTCTTGCTCTTTTGTAATAGCCAATTGCTTGTGCTGCCATATCAATCGTTTCATTTGTTAGTATATCCCGTTTTGAGGATATCGCATGAGCCCTGAACAAGCTTATGCCTATAGCTACTGCTATTGCAATAACTACGATCCCAAGAAGAATTAATAATAATTGCTGCTGACCCAAGTTTCATTCTATACATTATTTCTGAAAACATTCGTAAAGAGTCCAGAAAAAAATGTGCCACCGGAAATAATTGTGATTTTAATTCTGATTGATAGATTTTTATAAAAGAACTAAACCTTTGAAACTTTTACAAGTAATATGTTCGATGCGGTTCGAAATTACCGAATACACCTTTTGTGATAAGGATGTAAGGTTTACCTATGGGCGAATCTCGGAAAGTTTTACTCAAAACTTAACTTTTTCAAAGTAAATTTTACAATTTCAATGAATGCTTAAGTAATAATGTTACATATGAGATTTGTTGTATTTAAAAATCGCAGCCGTAAAATGTGTATGCGAAAATTTTATGCCTGTCCCTATGGGAGCTAATTTGATGGAAAACACCTATGAGTAAATTTTCTACCATTTAGGCTAATTTAATCTGAAACAGCTCCGATATTTTTTTACAAGGCGAATCTACTGGCTTTATTATTGTTTTGATAAATTAAAAAGATTTTGACTGTGATATTAAATGAACAAAAATATCTTCAAATTAAATGGATGTACGTTCCATTAATATTCTTATATCTGATTATAGTCTTTATAACTGCTTGGCTCTCAGACGATGCATATATTACCTTCCGAAGCATAGATAATTTTATAAATGGTTTCGGCTTAACATGGAATATTGGTGAAAGAGTTCAAGCTTACACTCATCCGCTTTGGATGTTTCTTATCTCAGGACTTTATGTTTTAACAAATGAATTTTATTTTACAAGCATTACTATTTCAATTGGTATTTCACTATTAGCTTTTTTTCTTCTCCTGGAAAAGATTTCTATCGCTCCGCTTAATTCAATAATTGCAGCCTTAATATTGGTATTCTCAAAAGCATTTGTTGATTATTCTACTTCAGGATTAGAAAATCCGCTCGCACACTTACTCATTGTGTTATTTTTTATAGTTTATTTCCGTAGCGCAGATGGCAAGAAGAAATTATTCCTGCTTTCATTTCTTTTTTGTCTTGCAGTCCTAAACAGATTGGATATTCTCATAATTTTTTTGCCTGCTTTAGTAATTATCTATTTAAAAGAAAAGGATAAGCTTAAAAATCTTTCAATTATCCTAATAGGTTTTTCTCCCTTACTTCTCTGGGAATTGTTTTCGCTCTTTTATTATGGATTTTTTTTCCCCAATACGGCTTACGCAAAACTAAATACCGGTATAAGCCAAATTGAATTGTTACGACAAGGATTGCTTTATCTACTCGATTCTCTTTATTTAGACCCACTGACCATTCTTGTCATGATTACCGGAATAATTATCTCCCTTATCCTAAAAAACAAAAAATTATTACCACTAACTGCAGGAATAATATTTTATATTGTTTACATCATAAATATCGGCGGTGATTTTATGAGTGGTAGATTTCTTTCCGTTCCGTTGCTTTGTGCAGTGATTATATTTTCAAAAATAGAAATCAAATCTATTAAGCTAGCGATAGTATCTGCAGTTATAATTATTGGATTGGGTTTGCTCTCTCCCCGGCCAAATTTATTTAGCACACAACAATATAGTTTAGGTCCGAAAATAATTCATGCGTTTAGATTTGGTCCAATGATAAGCGGAATGAATGAAGGTATAACCGATGAACGATTTTGGTATTACGAAAACACGGGTCTGTTAAATAATCTCTCTGAAAATAAAGTTGAACAACATCCATGGATTAAGCATGCTTATGCAGTCAAAGAAGTAAAGAATAATTTTGTTGTAAAACCAACTATTGGAATGTTTGGCTTTTATGCTGAGAATAATGTGCATATCATAGATCAATATGCATTAACTGAACCACTACTTGCAAGACTTCCCTCAACTGAATATTGGCTAATAGGAAAGGACAAACCAAGGAATGAAAAATTTTGGAGAATCGGACATTTTGCCCGTAAGATTCCGGAAGGATATCTGGAAACACTAAAGACTGGAGATAATAAAATAGCTCATCCAAGTTTGGCAAAATATTATGAGAGACTATCTATTATAATTAAAGGTGATTTGTGGGAGTTAAATCGCCTAAAAGAAATTTGGAATTTTAATGTTGGAAAGTACGATTATCTAATTGATGATTACACTAAAACCCTTTAACAAAATCACCATAAGGGAATCTATAAAATCTCAAACAATAAGCGCCAAATGACAAATAAATTACAAATTCACAAAACCAAATTTACAAAAAAATACCCGCCAGGGAGGGGTTTTGTTTCGGTCATCTGAATTTTGGTTATTGGAGATTATTTGAGATTTGCTTTTTGTGATTTGGAGTTTTTAGATCCTCCCTTTAAATAAACTAGAGTATTATCTTATCTTAATATGCAATTCTCTTAATTGCTCTTCACTTACATTTGAAGGCGAATCATCCATAAGCGATATAGCACTGGCAGTTTTGGGAAAAGCTATAACCTCTCTGATTGAGCTTTCCCCTACAAATATCATTACCATCCTGTCGAACCCAAAAGCTATTCCTCCATGAGGCGGCGCACCATATTTGAACGCTTTTGTTAAAAAACCAAATTTATGTTCGGCTTCCTCATGACTAATTCCTAATGCTTTAAACATTTTGGCTTGTAAAGATGCATTATGAATTCTGATGCTTCCACCGGCAATTTCACTTCCATTAAGTACAAGATCGTATGCACGGGCTTTAACTTTTTCCGGATGCGAATCCATAAGCTTGACATCTTCGAGTCTTGGTGAAGTAAATGGATGATGCATTGCATAAAAACGCTTGGACTCTTCATCCCACTCGAATAGCGGGAAGTCAGTAACCCAAAGTAATTTTGGCGGTGAATCAGCTTTAATTAAATCGAGTCGTCTTGCCATTTCCAATCTTAGCAGACCCATTATGTTGAGTGTTTTTATTCTGCTTCCAGTAAGAATAAAAATCAAATCTCCTGGTTTGGCATTAATACTCATGATGAGATTTTGTTTTTCCTCATCGGTTAAAAATTTTGCGATAGGTGCTTCAAGCTCACCGCCATCTTTCACTCTCATCCAAATTAAACCGCCTGCGCCGAGTTTCTTAACAAAATCCGTTAGCACATCAAGCTGATTTCTTGTGTAGTCTCCGCAGCCATTAGCTAAAAGTCCTGTAATGATTCCGCCGGCATCAATTTGCTCTTTGAAGACCTTAAATGTGGTGCTTGCAAATACTTTATTAAGAGTAGTTAGTGAAAGGTTAAATCGTAAATCCGGTTTATCGCTGCCGTATTTTTCCATTGCTTCATCAAAAGAAAATCTTGAAAGAGGAAGCTGCAAATCCAAATTCCAAATTTCTTTGTACAATAACTTCATTAGACCTTCAACCATTTGGAAAATATCTTCCTGATCTACAAAAGACATTTCAACATCAATCTGTGTGAACTCCGGTTGCCTGTCTGCACGCAGATCTTCATCCCTAAAACATTTTACAATCTGGAAATAACGATCAAAGCCCGAAATCATAAGCAATTGTTTATACGTTTGCGGAGATTGCGGCAGCGCGTAAAACTTACCTTTGTGAATTCTGCTTGGCACAAGATAATCTCTTGCACCTTCGGGCGTGCTTTTCATTAGCACAGGAGTTTCTATTTCAACAAAATTATTTTCATCAAAATATTTCCTGGTTATCTGATACATTTTGTGCCGAAGCAAAAGATTTTTTTGAACAGATGCTCTTCTTAAGTCGAGGTATCTATATTTCAATCTGATATCTTCGTTTGTATCAATCTTATCTTTTATCGGGAATGGTGTTGTCTTTGCTTCATTTAGAATAACAAGCTTCTTCGCCATTACATCAATATGGCCTGTTGGTAAAGAAGGATTGTCTGTTTCCGGCGGTCTTTTTCTTACGCTGCCTTCGATGGAAATGACATATTCACTTCTTAAATCTTTAGCAAAATTATGAGCCTCTTCACTAAAGTTTGGTTCAAAAACAACTTGAGTGATTCCATAACGATCGCGTAAATCGATAAAAATTAATCCGCCAAGATCCCTTCTCGTATCAACCCATCCGTTAAGAACAACTGATTGCCCAATGTTACTTTCTCTAAGTTCGCCGCAAGTATGAGTTCTTTTATTAAATTGCATTTCATTCGTTGTCATGGTAATTAAACACTGTTTTTGAGGGCTAAAAATAATTAAATAAGATAGGGCAAACAAATATCAGGTAATTTAGTATGTGGCTAAAGACAAAGTCATTAAGCTATTATTTAAATCAGTTTACTAGGGAGTCTGTTGCATAACTCGAATTTGTCACCCCGAACTTGTTTCGGGGTCTCATTATAGTAAAAATTTAGATGCTGAAATAAATTCAGCATGACATTTAAAACTTATGCAACACTCCCTAGGGTCAATTGTTATAAAAAGAAAAACATTTTCTATTGCAGTCTGGTTTAGCTGACTGAGGCAATGAAAAAGATAAAAACGACTTTAGCCGCATTTAACACACTTTAATAAATCCAGTTTCTAAAGAATGAACCCAATCGTGCAGAGAAATTGAGTTTTTAGTACCACGACTTAACCTAATAATTGTTAAATTTATAGTATGAATACCGTAGAACTCATCCGCAAAAAAAGAAACGGCTTACCGCTCACAAAAAGCGAGATACATTTTTTAATCAATTCTTATCAAAATAAAAAAATTCCCGACTACCAATTCTCCGCTTTCCTAATGGCAGTTTATTTCAGAGGAATGAATGAAACAGAACAATCAGCTTTAACTGATGCGATGATCAACTCGGGTAAAATTGTTGATCTCAGAAAAATTAAAGGTGTAAAAGTCGACAAACATTCAACCGGAGGAGTTGGAGATAAAACTTCTATGATAATCGCCCCAATTGCCGCTGCAGCAGGAGTGAAAGTTCCTATGATTTCAGGAAGAGGGCTTGGACATTCCGGGGGAACGTTGGATAAGTTAGACTCTATTCCAGGTTTCAGAACAGATTTATCTTTATCTCAATTCAAAAATATTTTAAAGAAATGCGGAGCTGTTTTAATCGGGCAAACCAAGGAAATTGCACCTGCAGATAAATTAATTTATGCTCTTCGTGATGTAACTGCAACTGTTGAATCAATCCCGCTCATTACCGGAAGTATAATGAGCAAGAAAATTGCGGAAGGAATTGATGGACTCGTATTAGATGTGAAAACCGGAAGCGGTGCCTTCATGTCCGACGAAAAAGATGCCGCTAAACTTGCTGAGTCTTTGATAAGAACAGCAAAATCTTTTGATAAAAAAGTAATTGCTTTTATCACGGACATGAACCAGCCGCTTGGCAATTACATTGGTAATTGGTTTGAGGTTCATGAATCAATAAAAGTACTGCAGGGTGAAAATGTTGAAGATCTTTTAGAATTAAGCTTAACTTTATCGGGAGCAATGATCTATCTGGGAAACAAAGCGGGTTCAATTGAAGAAGGAAAAAAAATATCGTTTGAATTAATAAAGAACGGTAAAGCTTTTGAAAAGTTTATTGAAATAGTTAAGAATCAAGGCGGAGATTTGAAGTATATACACAATCCTGATTTGTATCCAAAATCCAAATTTTCAAAAAAAATATTTTCTCCAAAGACAGGACATTTATCTGTCATAAATAATTACGATATTGGTATGTCTGCTTTGGAATTGGGTGCCGGAAGAAGAACGAAAGAGGATAAAATCGATCCTAAAGCGGGTATTATTTTTTATTCAAAAATTGGCAGCAAAATTAACAAAGGCGATGTTATAGCAGAAGTTTTCACTGATAATAAAGCTAAGTTGGAGATAGCACGGGATAAGATTCTTAATTCTTTAACTTTTTCACATACAAAAACGAAGAAACTCAAAATCATTAAAAAAATTATAAACTAAAAAGGAGAAACATTATGGCTGCAAATAAGGAAATAATTAGTAATTTGATTAAAAGTTACTGGATGGAAATTGAAACAGTAATAAATTACATATCAAATTCCGTTAATCTTGATGGGGTTAGAGCAGAAGAAATAAAAAAATCTCTGAGCGTAGATATATTAGAAGAGATTGCTCACGCTCAATCGTTGGCCAAGCGAATTAAAGAGTTGGGTGGAAGTGTTCCCGGTTCAATGGAACTTAAAGCAGAACAGAAATACTTACAAACTTTAAAAGATACTACAGATGTGGTATCCGTAATTGAAGGTGTAATTCAAGCCGAGGATGGTGCTGTAAAGCAATACAATAAATTAATAAAACTATGTGAGGGTAAAGATTACGTGACTCAAGATTTATGTATACGACTTCTTGGAATGGAAGAGTCTCACAGAATTGAATTTAAAGGTTTCTTAAAAGAATACAAAAAATAGGAGGTAAAAAATGTTATTTATAATTGCTATACTCGCTGTTGTTGCTGCAAGCATAGTTTATTTTAATGCTAAGAGGAGGGCAAATAAACAAGAGTCTTCATTAGCGTTAGTTGCTTTAGCTGTGGCAGCATTCATTGTCTTAGTGCAATGCTGGACTATAATTCCTGCGGGGCATACTGGCGTTATAGATTTTCTGGGAAATGTTAGCGATGAGACTTTGAAACCCGGAGTTAACCTGGTCAATCCCATGGCAAACATTGAGAAGATGAGTATCAAAACACAGGAAATGAGAGAATTGATGTCAGTTCCATCTAAAGAAGGATTAAGCGTTGATCTGGAAATAAGCTTGCTTTTCAGGTTGAATTCTGAGATGGCAAATCAAATTTATAAAACCGTGGGGCCAAATTATGTCGATATTATTTTAGTCCCGCAGTTTCGTTCTGTTGTAAGAGGTGTAACAGCGCGTTACGAAGCAAAAGCTCTTTACACCGCTTCCCGTGAAAAGTTAGCCGAAGAGATCTTAAGCGAATTAGAAAAATTAGTTGGTCCAAGAGGCATAACTGTAGAGCAGGCTCCTTTAAGACAAATTAAACTTCCAGACCGCTTAACAAAATCCATCGAGGAGAAATTACAAGCCGAACAGGAGAGCCAGAGAATGGCATTCATACTGCTAAAAGAAGCACAGGAAGCAGACAGAAAGAGAATTGAAGCAAAAGGAATTTCCGATTTCCAGAATATTGTTGCAAAAGGCATAAGCGACCAGCTGCTGAAATGGAAAGGTATTGAAGCGACAGAAAAGTTAGCAAATTCTCCAAATACAAAGGTTATCGTTATAGGATCGGGAAAAGATGGTTTGCCGTTGATACTGGGTGGGAATTAAAAACTTTCGCTCTTTTTGAACTGTTGCGAATTAAGAGTTTGTCAAAGAATTAGTATTTAATGGACAAATATGGAAAAGATACTGTTTCTACTTTTGCTTTTCCCTGCTGTTGTGGTCATTCAGTACATAAGATTTAAATTGACTCGTTGGGAAAAATTTGCGGAAGATTTTGAATCTGAGAAAAGACTAGAATTAAAACCAATTTATGGATTTTGGTCTGAATTTCGTTATTCTCCTAAAAGTTATCCATTGGGTAATAAGCTCCTAAAACTAGGTATAACAAATTTTGGTTTATATCTTCAATATAATTTAAAGTATGAGCCAATAAAATTTTATAAACCGGTCATGATTCCTTGGAGTTACATTACCATAAGTAAGACGAAAGAATCTAAAAGTAAAGGTGGAGATGAATATATAATTCGAAAAAATGAAAAATATCTTGGAAGTGTTTTTTTACAAAGTCCAATTTCAGAACAGAATAAAGGAATTAGACATCAGAATGAATTACATAAACGATAAATAAGCCCAGTGGGCAGATGATTAATCCGCAACATTGCCATGAGTCTTGACGGTTATATCGAGAGAAAAGAAAATAAAGCGAGATATTCGAGAACGGTTTAGTCGTAAAATTGTATAGAAGCTTATTACATACCATAATCTTATTTGTTGTTTTTATTTTTGAGTTGAATGCTGGGGAAATTCATGTAGTACATAATAAAAGTCAAGCTGATCTGAAAATGTATGTTACGGATTATTCAAATCAAGCAGATTTATTAGTTTATGTTGCCAAGTACTCTAGTGAAGCAAAAAATAAAGACGAAATCTGGCACTACGTTAAATATCCCAATCAAGCTGATGTGAAGATTATTTTTGTTAAGTATCCCAATGAGGCAGACTTAAAAGTTCATTTCGTAAAATATAAAAACCAAGCCGGTTGGAAGGTATCTCACGAATGGAATGGGCGCATCAGATGAATTCTATTTATTTAGATGCTTTTTAACTAGTTCACTAACTTCATACAAATATTTATTGCTAACACCTTGAGAGGGTTGTGCAATTATTAAATACAATGTCTTACCTAATTCCGCGTACCAAATTTTCCTATTATCAATTTCATCATAAAGTATAAATCCTTTGTCTACTAATCTTTCCCAATGCATCTTGTATTTCAAACTATAAAATATGACTACTCTAGGAACATGTGTTTTGATACGATTTCTTAAACCAATTATTCTTCTTGGTATATAATATGATTCGTACGTATCTCTATCCTTTAACTCTTTAATCCCAGTATTTGAATATTGCCATGTCGTTGTACTGTATGAAGGCAGTGGTAAAAGTTCTATCAAGCAATGATCTGAATTCTTTTGTCCTAATTTATCTTTCTGATAATCCTTAATGTCATCGATTGTAAAATTACTTTTACCATTTGCATAGAATAATATTTTTATTAAACTTCCCCAAGTACGTTGATATTTTGGATTATCACTAAAAAGTTCAGTATAATGTTTTATGCCTATTTCGAGATGTGATTCCCTAACATTATCAGTTTCCAGTTCACCTCTGTCTTTCCAAACATCAAAAAATTTTTTAATCTTTTTTCTTTCCTTTGGTGCACCCGGTTCCATTCCAACAAACCATATTGGAGATTTGTAATTACCATATCCATAGAATTTCTCAATAAAATTAATTAGAATGTTTTTGTTAAATGGTTGCATGACAAACTCCAATGATTTATTTGAAATTTTTAATTATTGAACTATAAGTTTATTTTATCTTTATAACCCATAATTGAGTTAACAGAATTTTCTAGTTGTATGAACTCAGCTTTTTTAGCTCTTATTTCTTTAAGAATTACTTCTTTTTGTTTATTAGTTCTTTTCTTTTTAACGAATAAGTTATAAAAGAGATACACTAAAATTGGCGCAATTAAAACCGTAAAAAGAAGCAGCGGTGTTATAATGTTATAGGCAGACTGCTTTTCTTGATATGAATAATCACCAATAATACTGAAAATAATGATACCAATTATGACATTTACTAAACAGCCCCATCCATAGAATTTTTCAATTTTAACACCTTTTTGAACTTCATTAATTCTTGCTATTGCAAAATGCCAAAAAGAATTTCCAGTAACTATGTTACCTAAAATATCTGTACAATTATTTTTTATATCGAGTAGTATTTTTTTCCCCCGTTCTATTTGATAATCACGCTTTTCAAAATCTATATTACTACCGTAAATATAAGAACAATACTGATCCATAAGTTTCTGATTGCAATTAGGTAATGTTTCAACTGTTTCTTTTATACCATCGAAAGCAGTTTTCAACAACGACTCTCGAAGTTGAATTCTTTCGGTTTCTGCAAGAGCAGCACCGATTAAAGCACCTGCAAGCATCCCTGCACCACTGGATTTTCCTCTACTACCCATAAGCTGCAAACCACCTCCCATTAAAGTTCCTTGTACAGCAGATTTAATAGAAGAGACACTTTCTAATTGGACACCAAGATCTTTCATGGTAATAGTATATTTTGATAAAACCTCATCGAACTTCTTAAAGGATTCTTTTCTAATTTCTTCTGAAATACTTTCCGAAGTTTTTGCTTTAACATCTCCCCTTTGCGTATTCTTCCGAATGGTATCAGAAAAATATTGAGCGACTCTCTCGACAAACGCATTTGAGTATTTATAAAAATCAGAAAGGAATTCTTCTAAAGGAATATTTTTAATGAGATGAGAAGATAGATTTTCAGCAGTTTTTTCGTTTAGGATTTCAAATTGTTCTAATATCTGTTTCCCCGCCATCAAAAATGGTGTGGAATATAAAATTGAACTGGAGATTATTATATCCATCCCTTTTTCATACAAATTTTCTTGAGTTGAATGAAACTCTTCTTTCTCTTTTGTGTGAGTACTCAAGTCTTGTATTTTATTCAACTCATCAGCATTTATCCGCTCCTCAAAAGTTTTATTAAACTCGGATCTAGCTGAAACCTTAGCCCCGCACTTATCACAAAATTTATGTTCTTCACGTAATTCGTTACCACAATTACTGCAAAATTTTGCCATACAAAATCTCCTCCATTATGAAATAAGTTCCATAATTAAGTGGGGTAACACTAAAAATAGTGCTATCTCATAAGGTTAAATTTTTTGAATCTAGATTTTTCCTTTCTAAAATTAAAACTAATATTTTCGTAAAGCAAAAATTAAAAGGTTGTTATGATTGCATTACCCCAACCCGGAAAATTATTTACTTGTTTATAATAATTATTAATTTCGTTTATGCCCACTTTCGCAGATACAGCAATAAAATATTTCACAAAATTAAAGGCACCAGCTCAACTTCCATCTGGAGTGCAAATCTTAAATCCCTATGAAAATGAAAGTGTTAAATCTGCCGTAAAGGAATTCTACCAAATATTTTATGATGATGAACGAAAAAGAATTTTCGTCTTAGGAATAAACCCGGGAAGATTTGGTGGTGGATTAACAGGAGTATCTTTTACCGATCCTGTTGCACTTAGAAAACATTGCGGGATTGATAACCAACTCGGAAACAAAGCAGAGCTATCCAGTAAATTTGTTTACGAGGTAATCAATCACTTTGGCGGAGTGAAGAAATTCTTCTCATACTTCTTTCTATCAGCAATATATCCGCTTGCATTAATTAAAGATGGAAAGAACTACAATTACTACGACGACAAAAAATTATTTTCATCTATTAAACCTCATCTAAAAACTTCGTTGAAGAAACAAATAGAATTTGGAGCTGACCGAAGAATTGTTATCTGCCTTGGAAAAAAGAATGCGGAATATTTAAAAATCTTGAATGATGAACTTATGCTGTTTGATAAAATTGAAACATTAGATCACCCACGATTCATTATGCAGTACAGAAAGAAGAAAATTGACTCGTACATTTCGCAGTACATTACTGCATTTGATAGGTCGATAAATCATGAGTAATCAGACACTCGTGCTTTCATCAGCGCAATTACAAAATCAATCTCATCCTGATTTATTGTGTGAGCCATTCCTTTATAAATTCTCTTTGTAACATTTGCTCCAAGTTTTATAAAAACTTCCTCTGTTTCATCAACACGTTTCAGCGGAATGTGCGGATCAACATCACTGCAGCCAAGAAAAACTTCTGTCCCTTGCAGATTACCGAAATAGTTTTGGGGCACTACTTTATCACCAATCAATCCGCCGCTTAAACCAAAAACTCCGCCAAATTTTTGGGGATTACGTGCAACATATTCCAAACTCAAGCAAGCTCCTTGAGAAAATCCGAGCAGATAAATTTGTTCGGTTGTAAATCCTTTTTGTAAAACCATCTCAACAATAGAATCAATAACCGCCAAACCCGATGTAAGTCCGGGTTCATTCTGTTCAATTGAAGTGAGAAAGCTGAGGGGATACCAGCTGTTATTTTTTGCCTGCGGTGCTATGTATGCGATATCAGGCAGGTCAATTTCATAAGCAAGCGATAAAATATCATGAGCTGAAGCACCTCTTCCATGTATCATAATCATTGCTGCTTTTGCCTCGTCGAGTATAGTTCCGTAATGAACAATGTGCTGATTTTGATGCGGACCTGTTACATCTTTATAATTTTTTGAAATACTATTTAAATCAAGCGTATTCATTATCGACCTAATTTTGTCTTACATAGTTTTTGGTTTTAAGCGGTAATAATATTTGCTCAATTAATTTTCTTTTGGGTTCATGCCATGCTGGAAGTTTCAGAGTTGTTCCGAGATTTTCAAAACTTTCATCAATCATAAACCCCGGTTGGTCGGTTGCAATTTCGAATAGAATTCCTCCGGGTTCACGGAAATAAATTGAGTGGAAATAATTTCTATCAACAACTTCAGTTGGGTAAAATCCGTGGTCTAAAATTCTTTTTCTCCAGTTAAGCTGTTCCTCGTCATTTGCCGTTCGCCAGGCGATGTGATGAACTGTTCCTGCACCTCCAACAGCTCTTGGAGCCTTTGCATCTTCAATTATATCAACAAATGATTGACTTTCATTTTCTCCCAAGGAATATCTCCTAATGTTACCGCTGGTGGAAATAAGCTTAGCTCCCAAGGTTCCCAATGACAAATCTTCCGTTGGCTTTGAGTCTCTCAAATAAAATGTTGTACCAAAAAACTTTCTGATTGAATGTTCGGCGGGTATTTCGCCGTTAAACCACCCCATAGTTGAATCAACATTCGGATCGGCAACAATTTCTATTTTCATTCCATCGGGATCGAGAAGACTTATAAATTCATACCCGAATTTGCTTTTAGGTCCATCGAAGTCTATTCCAAGATTCGCAAATCTTTCCATCCAATACTGTAATGAATTTGAGGGTGCGCTAAATGAAACTACAGTTATTTCACCGGCTCCTCGCTTACCTCTTCTTGCATCCGGGAAAGGGAAAAAAGTGAGAACTGTTCCTGGAGTTCCAACTTCATCGGCATAGTACAAATGATAAACATCGGGTGCGTCAAAGTTCACTGTCTTTTTAATGAATCGCATTCCAAGTATTTGAGCGTAAAAATCATAATTATTTTGCGGATCACTCGCCATAACTGTAATATGATGTATTCCGTTAATTGCATTTTCCATTTGGTTTTTTCCTATCCTCGCATTTTATCGAGCAGGTCATTTAAAGTCTTGGCTTCGCTCGCACTTAATTTATTAAATATTTGATCCGCCTCATCATCAAGCTTATCGATGTCTTTCAACAGTTTCAGACCTTTCTTTGTAATCACCACCTCAACCCTTCTTCTGTCTTCAGGACAAATTTCCCTATCGACCAACTCTTTTTGTTTTAATCTTTCAACGAGTCGTGATGCATCAGACATTTTATCGAGCATTCTTTCCTTAAGAAGATTTACAGATGCAGGATTCGGATATTGCCCGCGGAGTATTCTTAGAATATTATATTGTGCGGCAGTAATTCCACATTTTTTTAAGAATGCTGCATGGTGATTAATAAGCCAGCCGTGAGTATAAAGTATATTCACTGCCAGCTTGTGATATTCATTCCTAAATGTTTTTTGCTTTATTTCTTCTTCCAGCTTCATTTACGATTTTTTAACAAGTTGTAAATCAATTACGAGCTCAACTTCTTTGCCAACTACAAGCGAACCGGCTTCTATGGCTTTATCCCACTTCAAATTATAATCGAACCTATCGATTTCTCCGGTAACTTTAAATCCGGCTTTTGTGTTCCCCCATGGATCTTTTACAGTTCCATTATACTTAACATCAAGCTCAATTTGCTTTGTTACATCGCGGATAGTAAAATCGCCAATGAGCTTATAATTTTTATCATCAACTTTCTTCATGGACTTGCCCTTGAATACCATTTGAGGATACTTTTCTGCATTGAAGAAGTCATCCGAACGAAGATGATTATCTCTCTTGTCGTTATCTGTGAAAATACTGCTCGTATTTATTGTGAAATCAATATTAGCAGTAGTAAGATCATCGCCCCTTGTAGTAATTGTTGCATCGTAATCCTTAAAGAAACCATCTACATCGGAAATGACTAAATAGGTAACACTGAAACCAACTTTGGAGTGAGATTTGTCTACTATCCAGGTTGTTTGTGAAAATAATGATGTTGATACTAGAACCAACATGACTGCAAGAAATTTAAGATTGCGCATTTTACGCTCCTTTATTTTGTTTTTGATTTTTATTAGTTAATTATAATTTGTTGACGTGACAAATATATGTTATAACTTCTAATGTTGCAACATATGTTATTATGCACTAGTTCCATTTGTAAAAAAATCTTTTAAGGTTTTGATTTTGAGTTAAAATGAACAATTTTACTGTTGTTTCTAGTTCATTATGTAATCCTTTGATTATTTTATTTCTAAGAAAGTTGGGCTTTATGACACAGCTAAACATCGAAATTAAAGCAAGGTCAAATAAACAAGATTTGATTAGAGAAATTCTCAAGGCACATAGAGCAGAATTCAAAGGAGTTGATCATCAAATTGATACCTACTTTAATGTTAATTCGGGAAGATTAAAACTGAGAGAAGGAAATATTGAAAATTCTCTGATTCACTATCAAAGAGAAAATAGAGAGGGACCTAAGCAATCGAACGTAACGTTTTACAAGCCGGCAGATAAATCTTCGCTAAAAGAAATCTTAACCAAAGCTTTTGGAGTTTTGATTGTGGTAGATAAATCACGGGAGATATATTTCATTGATAATGTTAAATTTCATATAGATTTAATTCAAGATTTGGGAACATTCGTAGAAATTGAAGCAATAGATTCCGATGGAAGCATAGGAAAAGAAAAACTTATTGAACAATGCAATTATTACCTAAATCTTTTTAAGATTAGGCAAGAAGATTTGATTTCGAATTCATACAGCGATTTGCTGCTGGAAACATCCTAAAGAACTAAGTGACTCACATTACGCAAAATGACAAACCCCCGAGGTTTCAATGAATGGTTTTATGAAAATATTTTCAATTAAGAGCCAAAAGGTAACTTTAAGAATATACTAATTACAAAACCTCGGAGGTTTTAAACCCACACGCGAAAGGTGAGCTAGTAAATACAAAATTGAAAAACCACATTTTTATTTTTATCTGAAAACCTGATAATGGGCATTGAAAAATCTTACAATTCTTGGGCAGAACAATATGACACGAATGAAAATAAAACTCGTGACTTAGATCGAAAAGTTACGACTGAAACCTTATCTAAGTATGATTTTAAAAACGTTTTGGAGTTGGGCTGCGGCACCGGCAAAAATACTGAGTGGCTGATTACAAAGGCAAAATTTATTATTGGACTCGACTTCTCCGAAGAAATGTTAAACAAGGCAAGGAATAAAACCAAAACCGATAAAGTACGATTTCAAAGAGCCGACTTAACAAAGACATGGGAAATAGATAATAATTTTGCCGACTTAATTACATGTAATTTAACATTAGAACATATAAAGAATTTAGATTTCATATTCAATCAAGCCTATCAAAAATTAAAAACAGGCGGTAAGTTTTTCATTTCCGAGCTTCATCCAGTTAAACAATATTCCGGCAGCAAGGCAAGATATGAAACAGCGAATGGAATTGAAGAATTAGAGGTTTATGTTCATCACCTCTCGGACTATCTTAGCTCTGCAAAGAAAAATGACCTTAAGCTCATCGATATAAATGAGTGGTTTGATAATCAGACCGAAAATGAAATTCCAAGACTGATTTCATTCGTGTTTGAAAAATAGAATCCGAATAACCAGATTAATTTTGAACTTCAGCCAATAGTTGAAAATGAACTTATTAAGTTAGTTCCACACAAAGCCGAGGATTGTGGAATTCTTTATCAAGCTGCTTCCGATCCATTGATTTGGGAACAACATCCCGATAGGAATCGTTATGAAAAACCTGTGTTCGAAAAATTCTTCAGAGGTGCAATTGAATCAGGTGGAGCATTTCTTGTCGTGGGGAAAAAGTCAGATGAAGTGATTGGAAGTTCGAGATTCTATGATTTTGATGAAAATAAAAATTCCATTGCAATCGGATATACTTTTCTCGCTAGGAAATATTGGGGAACTACTTACAATAGAGCATTGAAAAACTTGATGCTCAATTATGCTTTTAAGTTTGTTGAAAAAGTAATCTTTCACATTGGGGTTAAGAATATTCGCTCACAAAAAGCTATTGAAAAATTAGGTGCGAAATATATTGGAAAAAAAGAAATCGTATATCCCAGTGAAAATGAGCGTTTAAGCTTCATTTACGAAATGGATAAAAGTACTTGGGTAAGGACTGCTGTGTAAAATTAAAACATACTGTAACTGAAATGTTGTTTCCATTTAACACCTCTTTACTTTATTTTTCAATAAAACAATAACTACTTTTATGGCTCTTAGCTGGAACGAAATTAAAAAACGCTCAATCGAATTTGTAAAAGAATTTGAAGGTGAAGAGCGAGAACACGCTGAAGCAAAAACTTTCTGGGATTCGTTCTTTAATATTTTCGGAATTACACGCCGCCGAATTGCCTCTTTCGAAGAACCCGTCAAGCTGCTTGATAAAGAATATGGCTTCATAGACCTTTTCTGGAAAAGTAATTTAATTGTTGAGCATAAATCTAAAGGCAAAAGTTTAGACAAAGCTTACAGTCAAGCTCTTGCTTATTTCAACGGATTGGATGAAGAAGAACTACCAAAGTATGTTATTGTATCTGACTTCTCACGATTCCGGCTTTACGATATTGAAGGAGATACTTTTCATGAATTCACACTTAACGAATTACCTAAAAACATTCATCGTTTCGGATTCATTCTTGGTTACCAAAAGAAAGTTTATAAAGACGAAGACCCTGTAAATATTAAAGCTGCCGAAATGATGGGCAAACTTCACGATGCTTTGCTTAGCACTGGCTATACTGGTCACAAACTGGAGGTTTTTCTTGTTCGATTGTTATTCTGCCTTTTTGCTGATGATACGGGAATTTTCACTAAAGATCATTTCAACTTTTACATTGAAAAGAAAACTAACGAAGATGGTTCAGATGTTGGAATGCATATCGCCATGATCTTTCAAGTGCTTAATACAGAAGAAAATCTCAGGCTTAATAATCTGGATGAAGATCTTGCGGTATTTCCTTATGTAAATGGGAAACTTTTTGAGGAACAATTTTCTGTTCCCGCTTTTGACAGTGAAATGAGAAAGATTCTCCTTGCATGTGCGGGATTTGACTGGAGCAAAGTATCACCGGCTATTTTCGGCTCGATGTTTCAATCTGTAATGGATAAAGAAAAACGCCGTAACCTTGGAGCACATTATACTTCTGAAAAAAATATCTTAAAAGTTGTAAGAGGTTTGTTTCTTGATGAGCTTTATAAAGAATTTGAAAGTTGCAAAAACAATCTTAGAAAACTGGAAGCATTTCATGAAAAAATTGCCCATCTCAAATTTTTTGATCCTGCCTGCGGTTGTGGAAATTTTCTTGTTATTACTTACCGTGAAATTCGACTTCTTGAAATTGAAGTTCTCAAGCAGATATTAAAGCTCAAAAAAACTCAGCAGCTTGAACTTAACGTCGAATTACTTTCTAAAATAGATGTTGATTGCATGTACGGAATTGAATATGAAGAATTTCCTGCTCGCATCGCTGAAGTTGCCCTCTATTTGAGTGATCATCTTTGTAACACAAAATTATCAGAAGAGTTCGGGCAGTATTACCGCCGATTGCCATTAAAAAAATCTCCCAATATTATCCATAGCAACGCATTAAGGATTGATTGGGCCAAACTGTCATCATCTGGATTTGATTTTATTTTAGGCAATCCACCATTTGTTTCTAAAGCTAATCGAATAAAAGAACAAAACGATGATATGGATTTGGTTTGCAGTTCCATTAAGAATTACGGTTTGTTGGATTATGTTTGTTCTTGGTACGTTAAAACTTCTCAATATTTAAATGATACCCAACGTAGAGACATGCCATGGCATGTCTCTACAAAAGTGGCGTTTGTTTCTACAAATTCAATTACACAGGGCGAGCAAGTCGGCGTTTTATGGAATTATCTTCTTAAACAAAATATCAAAATTCATTTTGCGCACAGAACTTTTAAATGGAGTAATGAAGCACGAGGACAAGCCGCTGTTTACTGTGTTATTATTGGTTTTTTAAATTACGATGTGAGTGAAAAATTTATCTACGATTATGAAACCCCAAAATCCGAACCGCATTTAATCAAAGCAAAGAATATAAATCCTTACCTAATTGATACTCAGGATCTTATAATTGAAAATAGAAACGAACCGATTTCGCATGTTCCTTCAATTTCATTTGGAAGCATGCCGAATGATGATGGTAATTTTCTATTTACAGATGAGGAAAAAGAAGAGTTCCTCAAAAGAGAACCAAAAGCAAAGAAATATGTTAAACCTCTAATTAGCGCTAAGGAATATCTTAAGGGTGAAACAAGGTGGTGCCTTTGGTTAGAAGATGTCTCTCCGACTGAAATTAGAGCATTACCAGAAATTGCAATGAGAGTTGAAAACGTTAAGAAATATCGTTTGAGCAGCAAAAGGGAAACTACTGTTAAATTAGCTGAGATTCCTTACCTTTTTGGAGAGATAAGACAACCAAAATCTAATTTCATTTTTATTCCATTAACTTCATCTGAGAATAGAAAATACATCCCAATGTCTTTCTTTAGTAAAGATAATATTGTTAACAACACATGCAGTGTAATTGAAAAAGCTAATTATTACCACTTCGGAATTCTAACTTCCCTTATGCACAACTCATGGATGAGACAAGTTTGCGGAAGATTAAAAAGTGACTATAGATACTCAAACAAATTAGTTTACAACAACTTCCCCTTTCCACAAAATCCAAGTGAAAAGCAAATTACACGGATTGAAAAAGCAGTTAAAGAAATGCTTTCTGTTAGAGAAAAACACTTTGCAAAAGGAGCAACTCTCGCCGATTTGTATGACCCGGTTGCAATGCCTAAAGATTTAACTAATGCACACAAAGAAATTAACGATGCGGTTGATCAATGCTACCGCAAAGAAATATTTACAACAGAATTACAGCGGCTTGAATATCTTTTTGAGTTGTATAAGCAATACACATCACCGCTTAACTTTGCAGAACCGAAAAAGAAATGGCGAGATAAATAATAGACAAAAACCTATTTTGGGACTAATAATATTGTGGAAACTTAAAGACAGTATATGAAATAAAAGAACTTGAGACTTAAATTGTGGTTACTGTTCTATCTATGATGCTCCATAAAACTATCCTCCGTTTCTAACTCCTTCTCAAAAATTACTTTGCTTAACTCACTACGGAGCAGTTCTAGTTCGTGGAGAAAATCACTTTTAAAGTGTTCGTACTTTTCTTTATAATCCAAATAAAGTTTTTTATAATACTCAATACCGTTTGACAAATTAGATTGAAAAGTTTGATAATACTTAATCTGCTTTTCGGAAATTTGTGTTCCGCTCTCCGCAATTAATTTTTTCAGATATTCAATATAAAGTTTCAATTCTTTCAGAAAAAAATTAGGGCGCTCATTTGCACTAAGAAAATTTTTCCTACCGTAAATATGATCTACCATTTCCCGAAGGGATAATATTTTATCAAAATATGCCATATTCGGTCCAGGGCAAACAGAAACTCCTTTGCTGTTACCTTTTATCTCCAAATTATTTTTCAGCATAGCAGAATTTCCCAAACCAACGCAGAGACATGCCTTATCAACAACTTTATCAAACTCCCGATTATAATCTGCTTCACTTAAATTCTTGCTTTCTAATTCTTTTATTTTCAGATACTGATATTGACGCGAAGCAGAACAGATAGGATCTTCCGTAAACTCAGTATTAAAAGTAAGAAATTTTTTCGGACAAGAACTTCCCGGTCTTCCTTTATCGATTAATTCCTGTTTCTCTAAATCCTGCGAATTGTTTTTTACACTATTAAACGGCACACCTAAAGGAGAAATATCGCTCAAATAAAGATCAGATTCCTTTGCATTGCGCAGAAGTTCCATTGTTTGAGGATCAATATTTACAACCTCAGGAACCAGTAAAAACGGTGTCCCCCAGCCAACCGAATCAAGCTGATAATAATTCAAAAGGAAGTCCTGTTCTTTAGAAGTTCCTATGCCTCCTTGTGCGGTGATTTTTATATTAAACGGCGAGGATGGATAATAACGGTTTTTATTTCTTAATGCCCCGATATAAATTTCATGCGTAGTGTTGATCAATTCATCCCGTTTGTTCTTAAACTCCTCGAGAATAGGTCCCATCAAAAAACCATCGGTTGCAAAAAGATGTCCGCCGCAATTAAGTCCAGACTCAATCCTATATTCAGAAACCCACAAACCTTTCTTGGCTAAAAATTTTCCTTGAATAATTGCAGATCTGTAATCACTCACTTTTAAGGTAATTTTCTTACGGAGAAATCCGTTGACGTCAGGATAAAAATCATCAAATTTTTCAAGATAGCCGTAGAGTCTCGGATTCATTCCCGCAGACAATACAAGGGATGAATTCAACTTACTATTTGCAAATCCTCTCAAAGCAGCGTGTGCATCATTAAACTCGACGGGAAGTTTTTCATCTCCGCTGTAATTTTCCGAATCAACCTTTGTCATGATGTTTACATCGATACTGCCGGCACGAATATTATCATGAATCCATTTTTGTATATCCTTTTTAACCGCGCTTCCGCTTTCGATTAACTCATAAAATTTTTTCTTAATCTCCGAAACATCGGGCAGCATTTCGATGTATTTATGAATCTCTTCGCCTTTTTCATGGATAGAATTTTTTACTTCCGCAAATTTCTCGCTCACAAGTTGATCAATTAAGTTGAGATAATTTGTAATCCGCTCAGCTCTATAATCTTTCACCTTTTCAGAAATAACAGAATATGGAATACCGATTTTCCGGCTGTAATACTCCCTCATCTTTTCAATCAAACCATCGTCAACAATTGAAATAACGGAAGAAATTCCGTAAGGTGCTACTTTAACCGGTGTGTCGATTGTAAACCCAAGCCCCATAACTGGGATGTGAAACTTGTGCATCAAATCTATAGTCCTTTGATATAAATATTAATTTGGATAATAAACTAATACATTAATTTGAAATAATTGCAATAAAGTAGAAAGAAATTTGATACAAATAATCATACCCATGAAATTCTTCCTAAAAATTTTTTAATTCTATTATTCACAAAAGCCGCATTTTCAAATGGCGCTATGTGTCCTGCCCCGGGTACAATTTCAAACTGCGAACCTGGAATTTGTTCTGCCATCAGCTCCATAACATCGGGAGGAGTTAAGTGGTCGTCTTCTCCGCATAAAAGTAATGTTGGAATTTTTATCTTAGACAGATGAGAAGTGGTGTCTGTTCTTCCTGCCATAGCAAGGATACATCCTTTTACTCCAAGCGCATTCGAGCTTAGCGACTTTTTTAATACAAGAGAATATTCTTCGTTTGAATCGGTTATTGATTTAAAGGCAAAACAAAGCGGAACAAAATCATTTACAAACTGTTTCACTCCAAAGGTATTTATTTTCTTTATTCCCTCTGCTCTTTTTATTTTACCTTCATCGGAATCTGCCGAGGAACGCGTATCACACAAAATCAATCCACTGTAGTTTGATTCATTTCTTTCAACCGCACGTAGAGAAATATATCCTCCCATTGAGAACGAACACAATATTGGCTTATCAAGCTCCAACTCGCTTACTATTGTTTCCAGATCGTCAACAAATGATTCTATGGTATATTGTCCATCACCAATGGGGGATTGGCCCAACCCTCTGATGTCATAAGCAACACAATAATAAATTGATTTCAGCTCATCAATTTGCTTATCCCACATTGTATGATCATAAGGAAACCCATGCACGAAAACTATTGGTTTGTTATTGAGATTACCTTCTGTAAAGATTGAAAGATCGGTTCTGCTTATCTCCATAATTCCTTCAGTAAGTTATTAATCCAGATTTTAACATAAAGATTTTAGAGAATAATTGGAAATACATTTTTTCTTTATAATTGCATAACATAACGCGAAGATAAGTGCAAACATAAATTATAAGCTTAATATCTATCCGGTATGGTAATAAGCCCAAGCCAATTCATGTTGGATTGTTACAAAGGTTAAGAAAAAATTGATAGGGTTTTGGAATTAACATCGAAAAATTGGAATGATCCAAGAAAATATTCGGGTGTTTTTTGGTTAAAGGTAGGAACAACAATTTCAAAGTAATTAATCTTAGTATTCTAATTCATGAATACGTTGACGTACCATGAAAGGATAAATGGTTAGTCTTTTACATGCTATAAACAATAAATCTCAATATTTATGAACGTAGGTACTTAGTAACTATAGTAAGCGCCTCAAGTTTAAGGCTTATTACTTTATTATCAATCAGTATATTTTTCATGATAAAGCTCTTTTATATACTATTAAAATGGTTTATCAAACAGAATTCTCTGTAAAAGGATAAAAAATATGGCGCTCATAAGGAAATGAAAACGAGTATATCATGTGGCTAAAGCCGAATAGTAATTCAGGCTTTTAAAACAGTTCACTAAAGGGAGTGTTGCGTAACTCGAATTTGTCACCCCGAACTTGTTTCGGGGTCTTATTATAGTAAAAATTTAGATGCTGAAATTAATTCAGCATGACATTTAAAACTTATGCAACACTCCCTAAAGTGAACTGCAATTATAATCTTTAATATAATTTTTCTATTGGAGGGTGACTAAAAAGTAATTATTCAGTTAAAAAATCTCCGAAAATCATTTAAACTCAGCATCATCAGTGCCTGTCACCATGTGGCCTGCCACCATGTGGCCTGCCACCATGTGGTTCCATTTATTGATAAATATTACTTTTTGGTCACCCTCATAAAGGAAGTAATGATAAATATTTGGCATTAGCCACATTGTTGTGAATCTTAGAATACATAGTTTGTTCATTCTCATTCAACAAAATATTTTTTAAGTTTGAACAACTTCAAATTATTGTAATGAATTATAATGAAAATTGCCATTCTTTCTTCCGAAGCAGTTCCATTTGCAAAGACAGGGGGACTCGCAGATGTTGCCGGCTCTCTTCCTAAAGCACTTAGTGAACTGGGATGTGAAGTCAAACTATTTCTTCCAAAATATTCCTACATTGATGAAAGCAAGTTCGGTTTACGGTACAATTGGAGCGTAGGTGAAATGCTTATTCGGATTTCCGGACACCTGCGATCGGTTCATCTTCTTCAAACTACTTTGAATAGTTCAAATGTTGAAGTAAACTTTATTGATTGCCCTCATTATTTTCACCGTGGACTTATTTATACTAATGATCACGATGAAGACGAAAGATTCATTCTTTTCAGCAAAGGTGTGATAGAAGCACTTCAGCGTTTAAAATGGGCACCTGACGTTATTCACTGCAACGATTGGCAAACCGGACTTGTACCGCTTTTTATAAAGGATAATTACAATTGGGATAGAATGTTTGATCACACAGCATCACTATTTACAATTCATAACATCGGATATCAGGGAAGATTCTCCAAGTCAACTCTTTTAAGCGCTGAGATACGCAGTAATTTATTTTATCCCGGCGGACCTGTTGAGTTTGAAGACACAGTTTCTTTCATAAAAACGGGAATTTTTTTTTCCGATATGATTAATACTGTAAGCAAAACCTATGCATCTGAAATTCTAACTCCCGAATACGGCGCAGGACTCCACAGTGTGCTATCAAAAAGGAAAGATGATCTTTTCGGAATTCTTAACGGCGTTGATTACACTACATGGAATCCCGCAACAGACAAACATCTTCCGTTCCGGTATTCGAAGGAAAATTTACTCGGCAAGCATAAGAATAAAAAATTTTTATTAGAACATTTTGGTATTCCATTTAATGAAAATGTTCCCTTAATTGGAATAGTATCCAGAATGGTTAATCAAAAGGGCTTTGATATTTTTGCCGGTGCATTGCAGGATTTAATGCAGCTTGATGCTCAATGGGTAATTCTTGGAAGCGGTGAGGATAGATATGAAGAAATGTTCAGGCACATCTCTCATATCCTTCCTGACAAAGTATCAACATACATTGGCTTTAATAACGAACTCTCTCATTTAATTGAAGCAGCTTCAGATATTTTTCTAATGCCATCAAGGTATGAACCTTGTGGATTGAACCAAATCTACAGTATGAAATATGGAACAGTGCCGGTTGTTAGAAAAACCGGAGGGCTTGCAGACACAGTTCAAGATTGGGATGAGCTGAATTATCATGGTTATGAAACAGGTAACGGATTTTCTTTTAATGATTACACAAGCTATGCATTGTTTTTAACTGTGCAGCGAGCAGTAAACGCGTTTCATCATAAAGATGCCTGGAAAAAAATCCAGCTTAATGGAATGAACAGGGATTACTCGTGGCGAAACTCTGCTAAAGAATATATTTCTCTCTACGAAAAAGCAATTAAGAAAAGAAGATAGGAAACATAAGTGAGACTCACTTTAAAAGTGAGTCTCACCTATCAAAACTAAACTGCAGCCTCTTTCGGCTTATAAATCATTGCCGCTGCAACCCCAAAGACAATGCTTTGGACAAAACCGATTATGAACCATAAAAGCGCTAGAGAATACGGCATTGGGAACATCGCATAACCTTGATATGACATTACTAAACTATAAAACAAACCGATATAGACTCCGTATTTTACTCCTTCAATTATGCCTTTATTCTCATACCCTTTAACAAAAATAAATGTGAAGAAAAACGCCCAAACAAGATCGGTAAGCCAGACAATCCACATTTTGCTCTGCATTTCTTCCACGGGCCGGAATATCTGCTTAACTCCCTCTTCGGCATATGTAGAGCTAAGAATCACTCCATGTATTAGATAATTGGTGATTTCAAGAAGAACAAACACGACGACAAACGCAGTAAGAAATTTTTTTGTGTTCATGTGAACCTCTTATATTATTGAAAAAAGTGAATTAGAAAATACCCACGCCGAATAAACTAAGTATTGCAAGCTATATAAGCAAGATTTTTCTTGGGAAAACTTATTCTGATGATTTAAGCGTGTGAAATAAATCACGAAAAAGATTGCGAACGTTAAAATTTACAAGCAATACTCCAATTGAAATTATAATTCCACTCAAAATCATCATAAAAGTTATTTCTTCTTTAAGCAGAATCCATGCAGCAAAAACAGTGACAAAAGGTTCAGAGTAAAGAAAGGCACCAACTTTCACCGAATCCATTTCTTTTAGAGCTTGAGCCCACAGCACATATGCAATTCCCGAGCAGAATATTCCCAAAAATAAAATTGCAATCCATCCTTTAGACGATAATACAATTACTGATTGAACTGCCTTAGCGTGAATTGAGAATGGCGAGATTATTATTGCCATCATCACAAAAAGAAACAGAACTGTAAGCAGCGGAGAGTAACTTAAGGATATTTTTTTATTTACTGCAGAGTAAATGCTCCAGGTAAATGCGCTTGCAAGAATCAGGAAATCACCCTGGTTAGAAAGGAAATCAATTGATGAAAAATCTCCTTTACTCATAAGCGTTAACAAACCAAAGAACGCAAGAAGAATTCCGAAGATTCGAATTGGTGAAAGAGATTCTTTGAAGACAACAAAACCGACAATTGCCATAAAGATCGGCGCTGTTCCGATTATCCAACCAGTATTTGCCGCAGTAGTATACTGCATTCCGGTTACTTGTATCCAAAGATGAAATGCTGCAATTAGTGCAAGAATGAAAATGCTGCCATGATTCTTCCAGCTTATGGTAAACTTTTTATTTGAATAAACTGCGAGTACAACTAAAAATATTGAAGCGAGAATTAACCGTAAGAATATGATTGACAGCGGAGCAATTTCTTCAAGAGCAATTTTAGTAGCAATGAATGAGACTCCCCAAACCACAACTGCTGCAAGCGGTTTCCAATAGAAGAGCAGTTTAGCTTTCACTTAGACTTTTTGGTTTTGCGTGCCGATGTGTATCTCTTCAAATCATAGTGAATCTCTTTTCCCGGCATTTTGAGCTTAACAATTTCTACGTGAGATTCCGTATAGAATTTTGTAGCAAGCGTATCATGATATTCCGAAAATACGACAACTCTTTTTATACCGGCAGCTATCATTGCTTTAGCACATGTTGTGCAAGACATGTTGGTTATGTATGCGGTTGATCCTTTAAGATTCACTCCATGGGTCACAGCTTGAGTTAATGCGTTTATCTCGGCATGATTTGTTCTTACACAATGATTGTCAACAATTAGGCATCCTTCATCTTCACAATGAGGTAAGCCAGGCAATGAACCGTTATACCCAGTTGCAAGCACAAATTTATCTTTTACAATCACACATCCACAATGCATTCTCGGACAAGTAGATCTTTCCGATGCAAGCATTGCAAGCTTAAGAAAATATTCATCCCACGATGGACGTTTTTTAGTTTTGATTTTCATTTGGGTACTTAAAATCCTTTTAACAAAATTGATTTGAGGTGAGCAAAGTTATTAAAAAGTTTGTTAAGATGAGTAAGAGTTTCAATTACTAAGATTAAATTAATAGGAACGGTTTAAATAAAATTTCATAGTGTTTCTTTGAGTCTTGGTGTCTTTGTGGCAACTACGACTTATCCTTAATTTAGAAATAAAGATTAAGAATTAGCCGCTAAGGCACGAAGAAACTAAGGTCAGCTATAAAATTATCTATCATTTTCGTCACTTTAAAACATAAGCAACTTTTTATGCTTTCACTCATCTCACTAACAAAAATTTGAAAGGATTATTTATGAGCTACTATTTTAATAAAACTGTTACGGGCAACTTTGATGAAGTCATTCTCAAGGTAACCGATGAGCTTAAGAAAGAAGGATTCGGGGTGCTCACCGAGATTGATGTGAAAGAAACATTAAAGAAAAAGCTTGATGTTGATTTTAAGAAATACAAAATCCTCGGTGCTTGTAATCCACCTTTTGCTTACGAGGCATTAAAGTCTGAGGATAAAATTGGAACCATGCTTCCCTGCAATGTTATCGTAATCGAGCAGGCACCAGGAAAAATTGAGGTTGCTGCCGTAGATCCAATTGCATCAATGCAAGCTGTTTCAAATCCAAATCTTGGTAAGGTTGCAAGCGAAGTTCAAAGCAAGCTTAGAAAAGTTGTTGACAGTTTGTAAGTACATGCAGTTAAGATATGCCAGATTTGAGATTTCGTATACGCAACAGAAATCTGGCATATCTACATTTGGAAATCTGGCATAGCTATAAACTAAATAAAACATGATATCGGCTCAACATCCGCCATAGTTCTTAAACCTGGCTTAGCATTTATAACAATTGGAATAGCATTCATTGTGATAGCACAAGTTGCAATATCTCCATTCACTCCGTTTTTAATTGTCATATCAATCGGAGGTAAACCATCAATAATTATTCTGTCTCTCGGAGATTCCTCGCCAATTGTTGCACGAAACAAAAGTTTTATTTTCTCTTCATTATTTTTAATTCCAAGTCCCGTTTGCTGAACACCAAGTGCATTACCTTTTGCAATTTTCATTTTTCCTGCCGAAACATTTTTAGCTGCAACTACCGGTTCAATTATATCTTGTGTCTTGTCGAGTTTCCATCCAAGTTTTGATGCGATAAGATGGACTGATTCCGTAAGTCCAACATGCCTAAGCGTTCCATCTTTAACTTTTTTATTAAACTCATTCTTCGTTATTCCCGCTCCTATTTTTTGCTGAAAAGGTACTCTGCGGTACTTTGCATTTTGAATTCGCTCGACGGTAATATTGTTTACCTCTTTGCAAACAGCAGTAACAGCCATTGGAAGAAAATCCATTAGAAATCCAGGATTAACTCCGGTGGAAAGAACGGATACTTTCTTTTTCTTCGCTGCAAGGTCTATTTCTTTAGCAATTTGTGGATTAGTTAACCACGGATAAACAAGCTCTTCGCATGTGGATACTACATTTTTACCATGAAAGATTACTTGAAGAATTTGAGGCTTAATTGTTTTCAAACTTGAAGCAGTTGTTAAAACCACAATTCCGGCATGGGAGTTTTTAAGCACCTTATTCGCATCGGAAGAAACTCTAACTCTGAGTTTTTTATTTAATCCCGCAACCGTCCCAAGGTCTTTACCTACTTTTCGTGGATCAATATCAATTGCCCCGACTATCGTGAAAATTTTTCTTTCTAAAAGATATCTGGTGATTTGTAAGCCGATTGGTCCCAGACCGTATTGAACTACTTTAATCTGTTTTGGATTCATGTAAGCCCCTTCATAAAGGTGAATTTGTGTTGTTCAAAAATGCAAAAAAATGATGTGCTGCACAATTGTTATAATAAAATTTTAGTGCAGTTTGAGCATTTTAGCAAAGGTTTTCGGCAATTCAATTCTTTAACAATAGGAAAGTGTGTCACAATCCAAAGTATTTAATTACAGCCTTCATAATATCATTTCTAACTTCAGATTTCGATATTGTCTCGAATGGAAAGCCAAAGACAACAACATTATAACTTCCTTTGTAACTAACTCCAGCACTAAATTGATTTTCTTTGTATCTAAGAATTGTCTCTGCACCATTGGTTGGAGCAATGGCATCAGGTGCTTCAACAGCATAAATGGAATCATTTAATTCAGAACTAAACTTAATGCTAAATATGTTTTTTAAGAACGATGATCTTGTCGGGAATATTTCTCCCGTTTTTGCCGCATGATCTGTCACCAGATTAAAATGTAAAGTGTTTTTTGCGAACTGAATGCTTAAACTATCGTTACTTGAAAAAAGATCAGAACCAACATAAGCACCTGAAACGAATAAGCTTTTTCCTTTCTCTAAAAAATCTACTAGCTGCTTTTGAAGCTGAGTCGGAATTGCTTCGAACTGAATCCCATTTACAGAATCCGCAAAAGGTTTTTGCCAGTTTGTTTTCTTTTCTTCACCAAGAATTAGATCAATCATTTTATATTTTTTTAGATCAACTTTACCCTCCATTACTGATTCGTCGCTACACGATACAAAAGAATAACCGGAATTCTTAATTGATTGTCCGTGAATGTATGGAAAATCAAAAGTGTTGCCGGCTATAATTTTAGTTTCATAATCGGCATGACTTGCACCATGACCGGGTGCATCATTTGAAACATACGATGAATTAGGATTGAAATCATATTGGGTTCCAGTAAAATTTATATCATACTTATCCGGAACACCTGCATCAATAAAATTTGCAAAGCCGATGAATGAAGTGTCCTCAACTATTGCGGGTGGAGCAATTCTATCAAAACCATTAACAATCATAATTGGGCTTTTCCCGTTCTCCATTCTACAAATGGAAAGAATTTCGGAAGGAAGACTTTCACCACCATCGTTAACAGCCGTTACTTTAAAGCTATAAATCTTTCCTTTTTCAATTTCTTTTACAAAAGAATTCTCTTCAACCGAAATTCCATTATCAAATCCACCGCCATTAATTCTTGTGTAAACAATATATTTATTTGGTAATGCAGTTGGCTCTAAAGGATCGGATTGCGGTTGCCACTTCAGAATTACATTGCCTTTTTTATCGAACTCTGTAAAGAAATGTGTTACAGGCAGCGGCTGAACAATAAAATCGACATTGTGCTGTACGGATAAAAATCTTAGCATGCCTTTGTAAATCGCCCTCGATACATCAAACCGGAAGCGAGAATCAAGAACGTATTTCATATCAAGAAAATTCTGATGAGAAAGCAGCTCAAGCAGGAGCGATGGAAAATTTGGACGGACAGATTCGCTGTAGCGAGCATCAAGCAATTGGCGCCTATTCCAAATCAAATCATATTTTGTTCTAACGTCATCAACTATCTGAGTTTGAACAAGGTCTGCCAGGTCTCTGTTAGCAAGCCGTGACATTCCATCCGGAAAAACATACTGTGTATCGCTTGAAGTAAGACTGTAAATTGACAATGTTCCAATCGCTGTATCGCTTCGCGAAATTCCAGCATCAGTATGAAAAGCAAGCGATAGATCGATTGGGATTCCTAAACCCTTAAAACCCCGATTTTTATTTGGTCCATTGGGATTACCATATAAATAATTTCCGTATTCTGCACGGCTTTGGTAATCGTCATTGTAATCATTTTCATTTTGGTTAAGACTGTAAACGAGTGTATCAGGCATTCCTGCATATTGAAGCCAATATCGAGCGCCTTCAGCAAACTTTGGTCTGCCGCTTGTAGTTCCATTCCGTTCAACTATTCCCATTCCACCGCCAAATCTAACTGCATCTGAAGAAACTATCATTCCTAATTCTTTACTCTTATTTGACAGAACAACTTTTCCGCTTTTAGGATTATAACCCTTTTCAAATTTAAACTTGCCGAGATAGATCCAAGTACTGCCGCCAATCTGCTGATTAACTTCAAATTCGGTTTGACCACCAGAATGATAAACTGTGTAACGCGCATCCGAAACATTTTCAGAAGAATGTCTGTAGGATATATAAATTGCATACTCACCTGTTTGAGGAATTTCTGGAATCCACTCGCATTGTGCATCACCTGTAAGATTCGAATAGGTAAACAAGCTGCTGCCAAGTTTAAATGGATTTTCATTTTCTTTATACGGAGGTTCACCAATTCCAAAGGCAGGTTCATTCTCTTTTTGCCAGACTAATCTTTCTCCATCGCGAACTATGAATCTCGATTTTGTTATCAGATTAGTAGGAGAATCATTGTCAACAATAACTTCATTTGTCTGAACATCCCTTTCTCGCGGAATAAAAACGTTTGCACCTGCATTTTCCAGCATAGGAATAAGATATGGAATTGTGAATGACATCGGAATCAAATCCTCTACACTTTGAAATAATCTTGGACGCTGCCATTCCCATCTCTCAAGCTTTAAATTGTGGTACCAGCCATGACTATGCCAAAGTAAAATGTTTTTGCCGGCAAGCCCTTTCGATGAATTATTTTTAGAATTGACATTCCTAACTACTGGATCTGGTCTTTTAAATCTGCTCGATGGAATTCTGCTCTGATCATATTCAGCATATCCGCTTCTAAAATAATTGGGAATAAGCTGTTCAATGGGATAGCCCAACGCTTTTATCTGCATTTTATAATCTTCATAACCGGAACCAAATTCATCACGGAATTCTTCATATAACATTTCAACTGTTTCGTTCCTAAAAGGAACATAAGAAAATTCCTTGCTGAGATTTATTTCTAAAAGTCGATTCATTCGATCAGCATTTATAGATTCTATTTTAGCTGAAGGCGGAAAGATAACCGGCAGAGACTTAGCTACATGCTCAAATTTTACTTCCAAAACTTCTTCTGTCATTTCCGAAATATCTTCAAGCTTCTCCTCTTCTTGCTCCTTATCTTGCTCTTTAATAACATCTTTAGAAGAACATCCAACAATTCCAATTAATAAGATTAAAAAGAATAAATGTGTTTTGATAAGTGCTTTATTCATATTTTATAGTTTAATGATTTGATGATCTTTGTTTGTTCATTTTCTAATGTGTACAACTACCGCACCGATTCCGGCAATAATCATTCCCAAGCCTTCTTTCCAGGTTATCGGTTCACCAATAAATATCCATGCAAGAACCGCGATTTGAATAAGCATCGTACTGTTGATTATACTTGATTCCATAGCTCTTAATGAACGAAGCGTTGAATTCCAGAGTGTAAAAGCAAAAGCGGTATTAACAGCAGAAAGCCATAATAAATAAAACATGTTTTTAAGGTTTATGGAAGGTAAACCTTGCGTAAGTATTCCTATTACAAGAAGCAGCATAGAACCTATTCCCATACTAACAACCGTAACCACCAGTGGAGATAATTTAGCTTCACGGTTAATACCTCTTCCTAGAATTGCAGAGCCTGCATTTGCTGCAACACCGATAAGCATTACAATAATTCCTAAACCTTGATAAGCTGAGAGAAAAACCGGGAAAAAGTAAATCAGGATTCCGGTAATGAACAAAGCAATGCCGGTCCATTGCACCAAACCAGGTTTTTCTGCGAGAAGGTAAATTCCAAGCACCGCTACAATTACAGGTGTAAAATTCAGCAAAAGACTTACCGTAACAGCAGGGAGAAGCGAAAGACCTATAAATTGGGCTCCCTGAGTAATTGTTATAAACATTATACCCAGATAAATTAGTCTAAGCCAATCGCGCTTTTCAATATTTTTTATAGCGCCGATCTTCTTTTTCGTGAAAGTAAAAGGCAGAAGACAAATGAAAGCTATCACATAGCGTAAACCGGCAAATGTTAATGGCGGAATTTCTTCCAGACCCAACTTAATAATTACAAATGATGTTGACCATAGGAATGTAACTAATAACGCCTGCAGCGTTGCTCTCAAGTGAGAAGGGTTTGACATACCGGATTAGATCTTCCATAAAATGGATTAATCTTTTTTTTACATTTCATTTTTAAGCTGCTATTTCATTTGTAATAATATAACTGTCATAGGATAAATTGTTATCATAATAACGAGCCGTCAAAACTGAAAGTAAACTTATTAACTCAATGAATAGCGAATTCAAATGGTTTTGTTTGCAGCAACAGCACTCACATGCCCGCATCTTGGACAAGTAACTTTTGGTCTATTTGTTCCAAAGCCTGCGGGAATTTTTATTTTCATTCCACAGACGCAAGCAAGAAAAGAGTAATTGTTCACCGTCATCATCAAGTCTCCAAGCGTTCTTTTTTGCTGCTTGGTTGATTCTTGAGCAACAGTTGCCTCGCCCGGTATTTTTATTTCAACTTTTTCTGGATTAGTCAATGCAGATGCAGGAATAATCGGGGTTGCTTTTCGTTTTATCTTATCGAAAGCAGTTTGGTAATCAATGAATCCTGCGCCTTGTGAAATGCTTCGCAAAATTCTAATTCGCTCAGAGATAGGAGGATGTGTGCTTGTCAAATCAGCAATCTTCATTCCTTTTTCTTTCAATGGATTCACAATATACATCGGTGCAGTAACTTTGTTTGCACTTCTTAAATCTAACGTTGATTCGGAGATCTTTTCTAAAGCTGAAGCTAATCCCTCAGGATATCTTGTAAAGCGCACTGCAGTTGCATCGGCAAGGTATTCGCGTTTTCTAGAGATCGCAAGATAAAGCAAGCGTGCAAGAATGGGAGCTAAGATTGCAAGTGCAATTGCGGCAATCATAATGATTACTTGCCCCTGCCCGCTGCTCTTTGATGATTTAGAGCTGTACCTTCTGCCTCCACCGGAAATCCACATTCCTCTAAAATATATTTCGGAAATAAGAACTATAGCACCAAGCATAATTCCTGCCAAGGTCATAAATCGTATATCACGGTTGAAGATGTGAGCCGTTTCGTGAGCTACAACTCCCTGAAGCTCGTCTCGATTAAGCTTTGATAAAAGTCCTGCCGTAACAGCAATTGCACTGTTCTCGGGTTTTACTCCTGTTGCGAATGCATTCGGGGCTTCTTCATTAATAATATAAATTTTAGGAATGTTGGGAAGACCCGCAGCAATTTTCATTTCTTCAACAACATTAAAAAGCTGGGGATGAACTTCAGAGGTGACTTCTTTTGCACCACTGATTGCTAAAAGTATATTGCTGCCGAATGCAATGCTGATAATTGAAAGTACCATCCAAATTCCCAAAGCAACAAGAACACCGAATGAACCGCCGCCTTCCGGAATAAAACTGCTTCCAATTGCATAACCCAAAAGCAAAAGCAGTATGCTCATGCCTATGAAAAGCCAGAAGGACTTGCGCTGGTTTGCTCTAATTAATTCCCACATACAACTATTAAAAAATTATTTCATAATAATACAATCGTGTTTCAGCATATTGCTATTTAACTTGAATTAACCCCACGATTTATCGTGGGGATAAGTAAGAAGTGAAATTGAGGCATTAGCCTTAAAAATTAAATTCAGATCCAGTAAATAACTTTTCATATTAAATGTGAATAGGTTCCTTCTTTTAGTTCTCAAGAATGCGTTGAAAAAATTGTTTCATGCCGCCATTAGTTAAAATACTCTGATTGTTCTTCTTACCCCCAATAATATGAATCCATATTTTGATCTACCACACAAGTCATATTTATATCAGGGCTAAAGCCAATTTTGTTTTTAGTTTTACACACCCCACGCTTGCCAGAGGCATCCCTATGGGAGAAGCGTGGGGTTTCTGCAAATTCTTTTTTCTCCTTAGAAACTGATTTTGGGAACGCCTCTTTCACCTTTATCTTCTAATTCAAAAAATGCTTCTTTTGTAAAGTTGAACATTCCCGCAAGAATATTTGAAGGAAACATTTCAATCTTGTTGTTATAGTACAGAACTTGATCGTTATAATTTTGCCTTGAGAACGATATTTTATTTTCTGTCGATGAAAGCTCTTCCTGAAGTGCAAGGAAGTTTTGATTTGCTTTTAAGTCGGGATAATTCTCGACCGCAATGTTAAACTTTGTCATTGCATCAGTTAACTGCCCTTCAGCTTTGGCTTTATCCTGAATGCTTGCAGCAGACATTGCTTGTGCACGGGCATTTGTAATGTTTTGTAAAGTTTCTCTTTCGTGAACCATGTATCCCTTTACAGTTTCCAGCAAGTTGGGTATTAAATCATGCCGGCGTTTAAGCTGAACATCAATCTGCGACCAGGCATTCTTTACTTGATTGCGAAGCCGTATCAATGAATTGTATATTGACATAATAAAGAAAACCAAGAATGCAATAACTGCAAGTACAATTATTAAAGCCATTATGAACCTCCGGAAAGTTTATGTTTAAAAATTTCTCTGAGCAAAGTTAGAACCTTGTTCTCTTCATCTAAGCTGCCGAGTTTTACGACATCATAAAGTTCACCTTTGTTGAACCATAGCCCGTGATGGTTCTTACATCTATCAATTAAGACTTTACTTTCCGATCCAACAAAAACCTTATCCATTTTCTTAAAACAAATCGGACAGCGATACTTCTTTTCAACTGAATTATCATCAACTTTGAATGAGGTTAATAATTCTTCTTTCTCAGATGCTTCCTCAAGCAATAGCTCAAGCTCACCGCCATCGAGCCAAATGCTTTCGCATTCAGTGCAGTAATCTATCTCTATTTCTTCGAGTTCGAGAACTATCATCAGTTCATCGCAAGCAGGGCATTTCATTTTTAATTTATTATTTAATATTTATTACTTGTTACATATTTTACTTTAATGGCTATCGAAATTTAATTTATTATAAACTAAGAAGCACATTTTCTTAAATTAAGGTGAAGCAAAATTTTATTAAGAGGTTGTTAGTTTTAAATAGCCACGACCTTTAGGGTCTGTTGCATAACTCTGGAAATCCATCTCTTTGCAGTTGACTTCAGTCAACTGTTAATGAAAAGAGAACGAGTATTGGCTTTTCCAAAGGAATCCTTCGGATAGCCACAATAATAACTTTGATGTGGTTAAAGCCCCGTATTAGGGGTTCATCTAATCCCCGACATGAATGTCGGGACTATTATATTTGTGAGTTATTTAAATGAATGAAAAATATTTTTGTATGATACACTCTTCCTACATTTCAGTTATTGCTTCGTTTCTGCTTAATACTTCTATTATCTCGCAGAGTTTAGAAGATAGAAATGTCTTCGAAAAATTTATCAGAAGCGAACACTTTGATGAAAGAACTCTAAATCTTCGGTTTGATCCTGAAGTTTCTGTTCACATCAATTCTCCTTCCAAAAATAATTTTGAATCGACCAAGAAAACTTTGCTTATTCTCTATGCTTTGCCAAACGGCAACTCGATTGAATGGACAATTGGTAAAAAACTTGAACCCGGAAACGATTGGCATTTTGATATTCAGCATATTGGTGCACAGACAAGATTTTTGAGAGAACATTACAAAGATGCTAACATCATCATTGCCTACCTTATGACTGACGGGAAAAGCTGGCCAGCGTGGAGAAGGAAAACAGAGAACAATCATTTGGTCATTAAGTCATTGGTAGATTCCCTCATCAATTTATTCAAACCCTATGAAGTTAAACTTGTTTTAAGCGGACACAGCGGAGGCGGAAGTTTCATCTTTGGATTTCTTAACAGCGCAGAGAAAATCCCCAACAATGTTGAACGAATTACCTTTCTTGACAGCAACTATGGGCACGAAGATTCAATTAAACATGGCGATAAAATTTTTGAATGGTTGAGAGAATCAGGAGATCATTATTTAAGTGTGATTGCTTATGATGACAGAGATGTAATGATTAACGGAAAAAATATTGTTAGTCCGACAGGCAGTACTTACTACAAAAGTAAAATGATGAAAGAAAGGTTAGAAAAGGATTTTAAGTTTACAGATGAAAGCGATACATCATTCACTCGTTATACAACACTTAAAAGGAGAGTACAATTTCGCCTAAAAGAAAATCCAAATGTTGAAATTTTCCACACGGTTCTGGTTGAAAGAAACGGATTCATCCAAAGCATTCTCTCCGGAACTGAATATGAAGGAAAGAATTATAAATTCTGGGGTGAAAGAAGTTATGAGGAGTGGATAGTTGAGTAGGGATTAACTCTCTATTCGGCAATTTAATGGAAAATAGTCAAATCAATTACTCAATTCTGAAACTGATGAAACCCTTTTATAAACTATATCTTCAAAGTTCTTAAAGTGTGCTGTCCCACATTCGATTTTTAACTTTTCGCTTCCTCTCAATTCCTGTCCGGCTGATTTTGTCTCGGCAACAAAATAAATTTTCTTTTCACCTTTGAAAACCACTGCCCAGTCAGGTCTGTATTTCCCAATTGGTGTGGCAATCTCAAACCAGTAAGGAAGCTTAAAATAAAATTCAATTTGTTCACTACTCTCGCAGTCTTTTGCAAACTGATTTTCTACTCCACTGTCAAGCGGAATGTAATTTTCATAAATTGTCTTTGAACTGTCTTTAACAGTATGCGTAAAATTGTCAAGGTAAATTTCAAAATCGCTGTCGTCAAACAAGGTCATTTCGTAAATCTTATCCCCGATTTTTTCGTATTTAATTCCGTCAATCATCAACTGGTGTAATTCGTCTTTGATTATTGAAACTGCATTGTCCATAAACAACTGTGGATTGAGCAACAACTCTTTTAGTCGTTTTGAATTTTTCATTATTTCTAAAATGGTACTTCGGGTCAATTCTGTTTTACTTTGTATGTAAGACAACATATCGGGAATTTCAAAATCAATTTTATAATCGTCATTTGCACTATCGCTCACTAATTGACCTTCCACGCCTTCATCAGTTAACAAAACTTTTTTCTTGGTTGACCGAATGGTGGGTTTTTTCGTTTCATCCATTTTGCTCACTGCGTTTGCAGCAAGTGTAATGAGTTTTTGTGTATCGTAATTGACGCTGTATTTTGTTTGAAATCTTATCTTCTCCCAAATCTGTAAAAACTTCGGGTCTGCTTCAAAACCTTTTCTGTAATTCACTTTCTTCTTATCATTCTTATTTTTTGTTCTGCCTGAAAAATCAACTCCGCAATCTTCCTGAATTTCTGTCTGCAATGCTTTTGCAAAATCCTCGTATCGTTCATTTGCAACTACCGTCAATCTATTTATGTTGGGATCAAAAATTCTTTGTCCGTCCTGATTTACGGACAAGCGTAGTCCTCTGCCAATTTCCTGCCGCTTTTTTATTTCCGATCTTGTTTCATTCAAAGTGCAAATCTGAAATACATTTGGATTGTCCCAACCCTCACGCAAAGCAGAGTGGCTGAATATGAATTGAAGCGGAACATTCACGTCAAGCAGTTTTTCTTTATCCTGCATTATCAATTTGTATGTATCATCATCTAATTGCGTTTCTCCCCCTGTGTCTTTTACCCTGCCTTTGTTGTCTTGCGAGAAATAACCATTGTGTATATCGTCAACCAGATAAGAAATTAAACCTTTATAAACAGGCTTAGAAATTTCCTTTTGATAAATTTCTTCAAACCATTGTGCAAACTTTCCTTTAATAGGGCTTCCGTTGGAATCATACTCACGATAATTTTTCACTTTGTCAATAAAGAAAAGCGAAAGGACTTTTATTCCTTTCTCTTTGTAGCTCTTTTCTTTTTTCAGATGTTCTTCAACGGTTTTGCTTATCATAAAACGCATTACTTCATCGTTCATTCCGCCTTGCGTTTCACCTTTCTTCAAAACAATTCCGTTGTTAAGTTCAATTTGTTCACTGCCAAAATCAATTTCATAAATTTTCAGCCCGTCGTACTTCTCATTTCTGTTTGACAGCAGAAACAAATCAAGCTTCTTTCCACTTGCAGTAACTGATTTTCTTTTTACTCCATTTTCTGTGGCTGCATCAATTTTAACTTTTGCTTTAATTGCATTTCCAGTTCGAGTGATATTTTCTAATTGGAGAAATGGAGAGTTAAAATCATTTTCGCTTACAACAGAATCAACCTCTATCTGTTTCACTAATCCCAAATCATACGCTTTAACCGGATTGAGAGAGTACATAAGGTTGTAGAGGTTTGTGTGCGTTGCAGAATAGCGAAGCGTGCAAAGCGGATATAAATTTTCAATTGCTCTTTTGCGGATTTCAGTTTCCATATTCTGCGGTTCGTCCACAATCACAATCGGCTTGCAGCTTTGAATAAACTCAACTGGTTTTTTGCCTGTGAGTTTATCGTTTGGCTTGTTTATTATGTTTTCATCTTTCGCAAATGAATCAATATTGATGACTAATACCTGAATAGTATTTGCAGATGCAAAACCTCTCAAATTGGAAACTTTCTTGCTGTCATAAACATCAGAAGTCACCGGCACTTTATCGTAAAGATTTTGAAAATGTTCTTCTGTTATTTCAAGGTTTTTCATTACGCCTTCACGAATGGCAACCGAAGGAACAACGATTACAAGTTTTTTGAAGCCGTAAAGTTTATTCAATTCATAAATGGTGCGGAGATAGACATAAGTTTTTCCTGTGCCCGTTTCCATTTCAACAGAAAAATTCCAGCCGTTATTTATAATTTCATCTTCAGTTGAAATTATTAATCCGTTATTTTTTTGAACCCGCTGAATATTTTCTTTCAACTGGTCGAGGTGGGAAAAATCAATCTTGTTGCCGAAACCGTTTTCAGTAAGCAATGCGCCAGGCTGAGTGATTGAAAATTCAAAGTCACCACTACTCAATTGCTGTCCTTCAAAGATATCAGTTATTGCTTTTACAGCTTCTAATTGAAATCCCTGCTTGCTGTCAAAGTGAAGTTTCATACATCCTTCAATGTTCTTAGTTTCATTTAACTTGAACCTTATTACCTTAGTAACCTGCTGAATTCATAATTATTCAACCTTATTACCTGTTATGTAAAAAATCAAGGCCGTAAGCGATATCCTTTCCCTTAATAATTTGGAAGAAAGAGGCGATAGATCAGACAATCAGTCTCACCGTTCTCGACCTTTTTCTTCCTTGCTTCGTCC